>Ga0208901_1000345_pt1 | contig 25389 bp, 24 predicted proteins | sample AntAceMetag02UKF_FD_184764 | JGI IMG/M metagenome (GOLD analysis project Ga0208901, IMG submission 184764) | Saline lake microbial communities from Ace Lake, Antarctica - Antarctic Ace Lake Metagenome 02UKF (SPAdes) (version 2) | ecosystem: Environmental > Aquatic > Non-marine Saline and...
GTTGATTGTTAGATAGATCAAGGTATAGCAGGTTGATAAGATTTCCAAATTCAGTTGGAATGTTCCCCGTGAGTTGATTGTTATTAAGGAAAAGATATATCAGATTAATAAGATTTCCGAGTTCAGTTGGAATATCTCCTGTGAGTTGGTTGTTGTCGAGAATAAGTTGTGTCAGATTAATAAGATTTCCGAGTTCAGGCGGGATATTGCCTGTGAGTTGGTTGTGAGAAAGGCTCAGGGATGTCAGATTTCCCGGAATTTCAGAACTTCCCGTTTGAGGTGAAATGTTGTTGGCTGGCTGTATGTTGTCAAAATTTAAGGCTGCCGGATTCCCGAGATTTCCAAGTTCAGGAGGTATGTTTCCTGTGAGTTGGTTGTTGCTGAGGTCAAGGGAAACTACATTTGCCAGATTACCGAGTTGGTACGGGATACTTCCTGTGAGTTGGTTGTTGCTGAGATCAAGGGATGTCAGTTCCTCTAAATTTTCGAGCCCGAGAGGGATGGTGCCATTCAAGTTGTTGGACGATAGATCAATTTCTGTTACCCGGTTGGCGGTAATGCTTATTCCGTACCAATTCTCTTCCGTTCCAATCGGTCCAAACCCATCTTCTTCGAGAGGCGTTTGCTTCCAACCATCCTTGTTGGTCCAGTTGTCCCCATCTGTGCTGTTATATAAGGCAATGAGCGCTGCCCGTTCTGTGAGCGGTATGCCGTTCCCCGTGATTTTGTAGACAACGCCGGTTCTCGCACTTCCATTCGGGAGAAAAGTTCCCAGAAACAAATCACCGTCGTTGTTAAAGGCCATGCTGTAAATACCGCCGGCAAATTCGGTCATGGTGACAATGGTAATTCTTTCACCGGGATCTTGAAAGTCCCCGTCGCTGTTTCCGTCCACCAATTCAACGATGGCTCGATCCGTACCGGTGGTGCCATTGGTGGCGACAAACAAGCGGTCGGTGGAATCAAAGGCGAAGGCGTACACCCATAATCCTTCATCGTTATTGAGCAATATGCGGGATTCCCCCGAATCATCTGCGTCCCCATCGGAATTGTTGTCACGAAACTGGATCAGGTGGGTGGACAAGGGCGAATAATCCCCCGGACTATTCCGTTGGGTGGTTACCCACCCATCCGACGTGATTTCTGCAAACGTGCAGTCATAGAGGTCGGCGTTCGTGCCGGCGGTGACAAAGGTCGAAATATTGCCTGTGGCATCAACACTGAATATGCGGCCGTCCAGAGAACTGCCGTAAACCCACGCATCCACCACAAACAGGTGGTTGCCATCATTTGAAAAGACGCCCCTGGAGGGAGTAAAAAGCGTCCCCGAGGTAAAGGTGCTGATGGTCAATGGAAGTCCGTCGTTGTCGGTGATCCGGTACGCGCGATTCGGTCCGTCGTCGATGATAAAGAGATCATTATCGAAATTGTTGCTCACATTCCGTCCAAAGGCCAGGCCCGTGGGCCTTTCGAAATTTCCAGGTCCCCTGAACAGGACGGTTCCTTCTCCCGCATCCAGGCAATCCCCGTCACTGTTTAAATCGGTGGCGCGCCACAGCCATCCCCTGTTTTGCGGCGTTGGAGAGTCCGGGTCACCCGGATCTACCACATACAGGTCATTCCCAAAAGACCCACCGGCTCCGAACGCCAAATCCGAAGGCGTCCATACCTTGTTGTTGATTACTGGATCATCGTCATAGCGAAAATATTCAGTATAGGTGTAAGGTGGACCCGAAAGGGCATGGCAGATTGCTGAGGGCAACAGGACCCCCGAGAAGAAAACTGAGAAAAGAAGAATGAAACAGGATCGTAACAGAGGGATCATAATGGGCCTCCTTCCGAGTGGAAGAAATTTATATTACAGGGATCCGAGAGTCAATCTTGATGAAGCGGCAAAAAGGTTCATTCATCATATCTAATTTACATGCTAGGTTTTGTTCCCCCATAACGGGACCAGTAAATTCTGGATATGCGGGGAAACCGAAAAAAAGAAAGGGGAAAATGATTAAATCGTCCGAAAGGAACGATCCTTCAAGGGAGGTGGGTGTATGTAAAGTTTCCATAGCCCAAATTCCGAATAGATTCCAAAAAAAATTGTAAAGCAAAATGATAACTATGTAGCATGTGATTAAAAAAAATACCAATAAATAATTTTCTACCCTGCAATTTTCATTACGGTTTTTATTCCTTGTGCGAAACTGGCCTTTTTACTGGACCAGTTCTCAATAATTATGTTCTATTTTAGGTTTTCAGGGTGCTGATTCTATTGACCATGAACCATAAATTTGCGAAAGTACCATTTTTTCTACCAAAAAAAAGAGGTTAAGGATGAATTTACAGACTTTCCTGCCGGAACTCAGAAACCGGTTTGAACAATATGTCAAACAATTTGCTTCCCCGGACCCGGATATTCAGGCTGCCATGGATTTGAAAGAGGTCCATACCCGGCGGGTCTGCAAGGCAATTCTGGATATTGGTGAACACGAGGGGCTTTTCGGGGAAGACCTTCTTATGGCTGAAGCTGCGGCTATACTTCACGATATAGGCCGTTTTGAGCAATTCAGGCGATACAAAACTTTTTCCGATGGGCGAAGTGAAAACCATGCTCTTTTGGGTGTCAAAGTCATTCAGGAAAACGCATTTCTAAAGGGTATTGATTCACAAACCGCCCGAACCATTATTCGTGCGGTGGAATGTCATAATCGTGCGGTCCTTCCGGACCGTGAGAACGGTCGCGGCCTGTTTTTCATGAAGCTACTGAGAGATGCGGACAAGGTGGACATCTGGCGGGTGGTAACTGAATACTACCGTGATGCCCATCATGAGCGAAACCCGACCATTGAACTGAATCTTCCGGACACATCCGGTATTTCCGATGCGGTCTGCAGATCCCTTATGAAGGGGAAAATCGTCAAAATGACGGACCTTCAAACATTAAACGATTTTAAGTTACTTCAGATCGGGTGGATTTACGATGTGAATTTTCGCCGAACCTTCGAGATCGTGCGTGAGAAAAGATATCTCGAACAAATTCGAGCGGCCCTCCCCCCTGATTCCCTTCGCATAAAGGCGATTTATGAAAGAGCACTGGTTTATCTGAACCTGAAAGCAAACGAAATTTGTCAAGATGTGGCAAAAGGAATATTATCATGAAAACCTATCTTGATTGTCTTCCCTGTTTCCTGCACCAGGCCCTTCGAGCTGCTCGAATGGCCACAGATGATGAGAAAAAGATCAAATTGGTCCTCGACGAAGTGGGCATGATGCTGCCTACGATTTCCCTTGAAAGCACCCCTCCTGAAAGCGGCCGGAGGATTTATCAGAAAGTGCATGAAATAACAGGAAACTTCGATCCCTATAAAGAGGTAAAAAAAAGAAGCACGGAAGAGGCGCTTTCCTTGTACCCGTATATGAAAAGCCTCGTAGAAAAATCCGACGATAGATTACTGACGGCCATTCGAATGGCTATAGCCGGAAACGTCATCGATTTTGGCCCGAACAAGGCATTTGATATGAAAGAAGAAATTGAAGCGACCCTGTCCAAGGATTTTGCCATATGCCATTATGATCGATTTAAGGACTCTCTGAATCGGTCCGATAAAGTCCTTTATATCGGCGATAATGCGGGAGAGTGCGTCTTTGATAGAATCCTGATTGAGACACTGGATAAGCCGGTAACGTATGCGGTGAGGGGGAAACCCGTTATTAACGATGCCACCATGGAGGATGCGCGCCAGGCCGGGATGGTTGGGGTTGCTGAGCTTATTTCTTCGGGAACCGATGCTCCTGGCACCCTTCTAAACACCTGCAACGAGGAATTTATACGCCGCTACGACGACGCAGAGTTGATTATCAGCAAGGGCCAAGGCAATTTTGAAGCCCTCTCCACCCAGAAAAAGACCATTTTTTTTCTACTGAAGGCCAAATGCCCCATTATTGCGAAACACCTGGGCTTGAACGTCGGAAATATCGTGCTGAAAGAGGCTGAGATGTCCGCATAAAATAAGCGATTAGCTATTAGCCGTTAGCTATTAGCCGCACAATAATTTGCTGTTTTCAATCCAAGAGATGAATAGGAATCTTGAGAACAGACCTCGTCAAATAGTTAAGTGGTCGAGTTGTTGAGTTGGAAAATAAGCACGTGAAATCAACACATTGCCTATTCAAATCCATCGGGTTCCCAATTTTGAGGCGAAAGTGATAATTCCAAATAATAATAACCACTTAACTACTAATCTACTCGACCACTTAACGAGGTCTTGATAATGATCGGAAAAGAGAAAATAGGACTCTACTCCATCGGGGTTAATGTGCTGTTGGTTGCTATAAAGGGGGTGCTTGCTTATCTTTCCGGGTCGGTAGCGCTGTTGGCGGACGCCATTCACTCTGCAACCGATGTGATTTCTTCCATAACGGTCCTGGCCGGCATCAAGATCAGCAAACGGAAATCCAAGAACTTTCCTTACGGGCTCTATAAAGTGGAGAATTTTGTTTCTCTGCTCACGTCCCTTTTCATTTTCCTGGCAGGGTACGAGATAGTCAAAACGGTGTTTTTCGAACCCTTCACCCTCAATCGGGAATATCTTCCCTATGCCATGGGGGGCCTGGTGGCGGCTATGGGCATTACATTTTTTTTCTCCCGGTACGAATTGCGCCAGGGGAAAGCGATTGGCTCGCCCAGCTTGATCGCCGATGCCAAACACATTCGTACGGATATGATGTCGTCGTGCGTGATTTTAGTGGGCCTTGTGGGAGGTTTGTTTGGTCTGGAACTGGACCGAATCGCGGCCATTGTGGTGGTTTTGCTTGTTTTCAAAGCCGGCGCCGGTATTTTTGCAGATGCCTTTCGCGTACTGCTGGATGCCTCCCTTGATTTTAAAACCCTGGATCAGGTCAAAACCATTATCCTGAAGGATCCCGGTGTGGTTTCCATCAACGGGTTGTGGGGAAGGAATTCAGGCCAGTACAAGTTCATTGAGGCCGATATCATCATCAAGGCCGGAAATCTTGAAAAAGCCCATCTTGTGAGCGGGAGGATTGAGAAACATATCAGAACTGCTGTTGCCCATGTGGATCATATCCTGATTCATTACGCACCGCAAAAGCGGGAAACCGTTACTGTGGCCATTCCCTTGAAGAGTGATCGACAGGGTATCTCTGAACATTTTGGTACTGCGCCCTGCTTCTATGTGGCCACGGTCCGGGAGCGCGACGGAGTTCTGCTCTCGGAGGCCTATGAAACCAATCCTTTTGCCGGTGAGGAGAAGGGAAAAGGGATCAAGGTCAGTGAGTGGCTCCTTGAAAAAGGCGTGGACACTGTCTATAGTCCAAAAGGGTTTGAAGGGAAGGGGCCCGGTTATGTTTTTTCTGATGCGGGTGTGGATGTAATGTTAACTGAAAACAAAAACCTGGAGATGATTCAGCATGATATTCAGGAAAAAACCGATGCTGAAACGCCTCCTGAAAATTTCGTATTGAAAGGAGAAAAGAGAGATGATTGAAGTAGTGGTATTTCATAGTGGTAATCCCGGCTGAAGGAGCTGTCAAGCGGCCATAGGTGTGGCTGAAAAAATCAAGGAAACAATGGGTGAGACTGTCAACCTGGGCATCTTTACCAATGATTCCATGGAGGCGATGAAATATAAACTCAGGAGTGCTACCAGCGTTTTCGTAAACGGAGAGCAGCTTCCCTTGGAGACAGCCCTTTCCGTGGAGAAAATGGAAGAACACTTGAAAGGGCTCTAGTCCAGACCTCCATTTTTCGACAGGATCAACAGGATTAACCGGATAAAAGAAAAAGGACGTAAGTATCCTAAAAATCCTGTAAATCCTGTCAAAATTACTGGGAAAAAATCGTTCACCATACGGAAATTGGACATTCATTGACTTTTAGCCAATTATAATTTCAGATACTTTATGTTGATACTGGGCGTATTACAGAACACTGAACACTGGAAAATGTCCATTTTTCATGTGTCACCTAAAAGCTGCAATTAGCGCTTAGCCGTTAGCTATTAGGAATACAATTTCAACCAGTTACTGTGAAATAGGTCAGCATCAAAAAATGATGCCTCGAATATAGACAGAGGCAATGCAAATACTTGAGATCTTTAAGCTAACGGCTAATAGCTAACAGCTAATTGCAGCTTTTAGGTGTCATAATAAGGCGAGATAACGAGGTCTGTAGTCTCGTTGGACGGGGTGTTTTTTAACCTTCTGAATTACTAAATTTCAGCGGTGCCAGTTGACCAAATCCCGAGTGGCGGATTTTGTCAAAATGCCCAGATTTTGTTTAGAATTAAAAAGATTTTCACACAACTCACATTTTCTATATTGGACAATCTCACTGGCCTTAAATCCCAGATAGGACGCGATATTGGTCAGCCCCATGGTCCTGATTAACTGATAGAGTAGGTTGTTTTCTCTTTTCAGAAATAACGTCTCGATGTCATCCGTAGCCAGGTTTCCAAGATGCAGAAAGTCTGTTTCTGTGAAGCGATTTGCCCCATCACAACAGGCGAACATATCCAATTCCGGAGAAAGGTATGGGTTCATGGAGCATACATTGGGTCGATAATCTGTAAATACCTTCTGTCGATCAAATTCACCTGCACGACCGAAATAAATGACGGGCTCCGGGAAAAACTTTAACTGATGATCCCGTAGAAACTGTTCATATGAGTCATCTTTTTTTGAAAAATCAGTAACAAATGAAATGAAATAATCAAGACCATGCTTCTGACAGCTTAAAGCCGCGTGAATGATGTTTTCACGGTTAACATGCTGCTGATGCCAGCGACTGTAACTGAGTCGTAATTGGGATAGACCATTCGACATTAAATCTAAAACAACACGATCTGCTTTTTCCCGTGTCTTTGCCCAGTATCCGTTGGTAACAATTCTTGAATATATTCCATATTTCCTGCAGAGCTGAATTAATTCGCAGATATCATCTAAAAACAAAAACGGTTCGCCTGCTGTAAAACTGATGCCTGTGACATGACAACGTGCCATCTCGTGAATGGTATCTTTCGCCCGGTCAATGTCCATTTTTGCGGTTGGTCGCGATTCGTCTGCGGCCACACAATGACCACATCGAATGTTACATTGCGTTGAATATCCAAATGCGATTTGTCGAACTGGATTCATTTTAAACAGCGTCCTTTTGAAGTTTTTTGCCGAGCGCCTAAAGAAAAAGTAAAAAAAACTATTTCAGGCTATATTTTTTCAGCTTATACCGCAACATCCTTTCGCTGATGCCCAGGATGCGAGCGGCCTTTGTCTGGTGGTTTCCGGTTTCCGCCATGGCATTTTGAACCATGTCCTGCTCCAGAAGCGCCATGGATTCCTTCAGGTTTCCTTGGTTCCAGTTCCGTGTGTTGACCGAATGCGCATTGCTCTCTGAAAAGGGAAGGTCCGCAGTTTCAATATGGGTCCCACGGGCAATGACCACGGCCCGTTCCAGTATGTTCTCCAGTTCCCTCACGTTGCCCGGATAGTCGTACTTCATCAGCAGGTCTCTGGCTTTGGATGCGATGCCGACAATTTTGCGATTGTTTTCAGATGAAAAACGCTTTAGAAAATGATCAATAAGTGGTGAAAGATCTTCTTTTCGTTCCTTGAGAGGAGGAATCGTAATGTCAACCACATTCAATCGGTAAAACAGATCTTCCCTGAACTCGCCTTCTTTCATCCGATCTTCCAGGTTCCTGTTGGTGGCGCTGATGACACGAACATCCGAATGGAAAGTGCGGTTCCCGCCAATCCGTTGGAACTCTCTTTCCTGAAGGAACCGCAGCAGCTTCACCTGAACGGTGTTTGTCAATTCCCCTATTTCATCCAGAAAAAGTGTTCCCCCATCCGCTTCTTCGAATCGGCCAAGACGAGTGCTTGCGGCCCCCGTAAAGGCCCCTTTTTCGTGACCGAACAACTCACTTTCCAGGAGATTTTCCGGCAGGGCTGCGCAATTGACGATGGTCATCGGTTTTTCAGCGCGAGGGCTCAGGTCATGGATCAGGCGGGCAATCAGTTCTTTTCCGGTTCCACTTTCGCCTTGTATCAGCACGGTAGCCCGACTGGGTGCCACCCGGCCGGCCAGATTGATGACCTCCTCCATGGCGACACTCCTGAAAATGATCTGCTCGGGCGTAACTTCTTTTCCCCGCAGCTCTTTCCGAAGTATTTTGTTTTCCTGAATAATGGTTCGCCGTCCGGAAATCCGGTCAATAAGCAACCGCAATTCATCCAGATCGATGGGCTTGGCAATATAGTCGGATGCACCGGCCTTCATGGCCTCGACCGCTGTTTCTATGGTGCCGAAGGCGGTCATCATCACCACATCCAGGTCCGGGTTAAGCTGTTTTGCTGCCTTAAGGAGCGCCATGCCGTCCATGCGTGGCATTTTATAGTCGGTCAACAGCAGGTCGAAATAATTTTCCCGAACTTGTTTCAGAGCACTTTCCCCGTTTTCAGCTTCCGAAACCGGGTACCCTTCATCCTTCAGGAAATCCCGAAGCATCTCCCTCTGACTCTGCCCGTCTTCCACCACAAGAATGTTTATTTTGTCCATCATTACTATTCACGCGCCCTTTATCGGTAGTGAAATGTCGAAGGTGGTTCCCACGTCTGATACACTTCGAACCCTGATTTCTCCGCCGTGGGCCTGGACAATTTCATGGGCCAGGGCGAGTCCCAGGCCCAGCCCCTGCTCTTTGGTGGTGAAATCAGGATTGAAAATTTTATCCTCGTCTCCTTCAGCAAGGCCTACCCCTGTGTCTGATACAGTGAGTGTGGCTATTTTTTTTTCTTCCAGTCGGATCCCGATTGTTACGGTTCCGGATCCCGAGATGGATTCCATGGCATTCTTGAGAATATTTATAAGAGCCTGCTTAATCTTGTTTGCATCCAACAACATCATCAGGGAAGATTCCGTCACAGTTGTTTGAAATGCAACGCTCCTTGACCGCGCTTCCTCCTCCATGATGGAGACAACCTGTCGAACCAGATCTACAAGATCCGTATTTACCAATTTCAGCTGACGTCCTCTTGAAAACCCCAAGAATTCTTCAATGATCCCGTTTAGTCGACTGATCTCGATGCGAATTACTTTGGAAAGTTCTTCCAGATTATCATTTTTGAGTCGCTGGCAGGCCATGCTGATAGCATTTAATGGATTGCGGATCTCATGGGCCACCCCTGCCGCCAGACGTCCCATGGCAGACAGGCGCTCTGCCTGGTGAAGCTGCTGTTGCATCTGCTGCATCTTGGTGATGTGACGATTTTGGTTCCTGTATAAAAACCACATGGAAAGTATGGCGATGAAGACCATGAATCCCATGGCAGCAATACCCCACCTCCGTTCTTTTCCAATCATCTGGTCAAGTGCATCCGTTTTCAGGCGAAGACGCGCAACTCCTGATGCCTCTTCTCCGAACGAGAGTTTTGCAATCATCAACAACCGTTTCTCGCCTTTCGAGACGACCCTTTCACTGGAAATGCTTTTTCCTTTTTCAAAAAGAGCGGAGGTGTTGTCTGTTTCATCGTACAAGTCGGGACATCTTCCTGTTTGGAAGAGAACCCGGCCAGCTTTATCTTCAATGGAAAAGCAATCGGTATTTGAAGGCAGTCCGACAGAGCCTATGGCCATTTCTAATGCAGTACGCAACTTCCAGAAAAAAAATGATTCATGGTCAAGAACCAGAACCAGAAAGCCTTTGCCGTTTTTTCGGCGAAGGGCAAGGAACCGCGCTGGCTTGTGTTTTCCAAGGGGATTGAATAGATGGACGTTCAGATTTTCCCCCTTTCTCATCATCGCTGAAATTGATTTCAAGACCGGCTTGGGGACGGTTCGTTTTTGAAACGTTACACGGCCTTGCGTATTCAAAAAGACCGTATTTGATAAGCCTTCCTTCGATGCGAGGGATATCAACTCTTCATTATTGAGTTCTCCCATCCTTCTTTCATGGTCAATCCTCTGCGCCAACTGTAAGAGTTCCATAACCATGGATTCCTGAATGGAAAATGGCTGATCCCCGAGTCCGATTGGAGAAGTCCCAAAAAAATCCTCGCCGGACGGATGATTGATCTGTTGCAGATTGAATGTCGCGGTTTTTTGAACTGTTCTTATGAAACTTATGCCCCTTTTCTCCATATACCCGAGAAGCGTTTTGTCGAGAGTCCTGAAATCCATGAGGCCCATTGTCAATACGAGTGTCACGAAAATAAGACATACGAGTCCCAGCGCCAGGGGTTGGAGAAATGGACCTCTTGGATTGTGGCGTGTTTTGATTAATGGATCTTTTTCTTTTCTCATGGTTCAAGAATAGCTGCGAAATTGAAAAAGTCAATCATTGGTCATTTACGGCGTAAGGGCCATAGCATCCCTGATGAAAAAATCCAACCATGTTGCACGGTGATTTTCGACGATTTAGTCGCATCATCCCCTTTATTTTCGACAATTCTTGCCGCTTCGGCAGGCTGCCTTGTGTTTTCCACGGACTCCTGTGCTTAAAGAGAGCAAAGAAAACTCTCTGTAAGACAAAAACACTTACTGCTTTTCATTGCATTTTCGGATTTTACTAATTTCCAATAGATATTTATCTATCTAGAAGTATGAGCTTTTTTACGATTTTTCTCGATTGAATAACTAAATTCAAACAGGGATTCAATAAATCAGTTTTTAATTTTTTTATATTACCTAAAAACTGCAATTAGCTTTTGGCTATTAGCCGTTAGCTTAAAGATCCTAATCATTTGCATGACTTTTCCCTTTACTTGGGGTTTCACTTTTTGATGCTAACCCATTGTAAACGTAAATGACCGATTTCATACGGCTAATAGCTAACGGCTAACCGCTAATTGCATCTTTTAGGTATTATATTAGAGATGGATAAATACATGTTGGCATGTTTTGTGCTTCAATCATTCATCAGAAAAGGAAAACACGTAGTTCCGAACGGTTTCCCAAAATGTCAACCCAAAAAAAGGAGATTACATCAGATGAAAAAATTCAGCATACTTGCAGCATTTCTACTTGTTGTCGTTACGGTGACATTTGCCACAGCAGGCCCCGGACGTAAAGGATTTGATGGAAGCGGACATGCGAATCCCGCTGTGATGGAGGCTTTAGACCTGACAAATGAACAGATGGAAAAAATTCAAACACTTCATGAATCGGCCAAGGAAAAAACTATACCTGTCAAGGTCCAGTTGCTTATGAAACGGGCGGAAATGAAACTCCTGTGGACGCAGCCTATACTTGATGCCGTAAAAATTAAGGCCACTCAGAAAGAAATTCAGGTTTTAAGAAGCCAGATCAGGGAAATAAAGACTGATATGCGGATTGCCTTTCGAAACCTCTTGACTCCTGAACAGACTGCACAATTTCTCGTTATGAGCTGTAGCAAAGGCGATAAGCGTGAAAGGGGTGACCGTAAAAATATGGGTAAAAGAAAAGACTGCAGAGAGTGGGTAGGTAACGGAGGCAGGTGCCCGGGATACGGGAAATAAGAGCTTCGCTTATCACCTAAAAACTGCATTTAGTGGTTAGTGGTTACATAGCCACACAATGTCAGGTTCTTACGATGCAATAGGTAAGCATCGAAAAGTGAAATCCCAAATAAAGGAAAAAGTCATGCAAATGATTGGGATTGGGCCCTTCTTGCCGCCTTCCAAAAAAGGGGTGTGGCTGAAGGGCTATTCACGTTCATGGGGACAAAGACTCTATATCCCGCCCGGGTGAAATGAAAAATCCTGAACCCTCAGGCGCTACAGCATAGTCGACGGTAATGGGCTGAAACCGGCTCAGCAATTCCTGGCTAATAACGTATCGGATCCCTTCTATTTCAAATGTTTTATCATCCTGCCTGATGGAATCGAACAGTATCCCGAGACGGGAAGCCGTACAGCCTCCGGCCATCATAATCCGTATGGGTGAGGGGGTCTTTTCCTGGCCGGCGATCTCTCTGATCCTTTTTCTTGCCGACGTGGTTATTTCGAACATGGATTTTCATTGAGGCATCTCTGAAGGGCTGATTTCAGGCGCGCCCGCATTTCTGAAGGAACTTTTTCTTTCCCTGTTTCCCTGCACAGCTGAATCGTTTTTTTGAGAGAATCAGCACAATGACGACATTCCGGGCATTCTTTCAAGTGTGCCTCAATTTCATGGCAGACGTTCACGCCCAGTTCTCCATCAAGATATTCGGATATTTTATCGAAATAGTATTTACATTCTTTCATTGGACAGCCTCCCCTTCCTTGAATTTTTCGGATATTTTTTCCCGTAGGAAGAGTCTCGCACGGTGCAGACGTGTCTTTACTGCCTGGGTTGATATTCCCAGGATTTCAGATGTTTCCTTGGTATTAAAACCCTCTATGTCTCTGAGGTTGAATACGAAACGATATTTGGGTGGGAGCGAGAGTATTGATGTGTTTATGATCTGTTTCAACTCATTTCGCTCTAATTGTTCTGAAGGGTTATTGGACAGATCGGGGATCTCATAGTTGCTGGTCAAGCCATCCTTCGTGACAAAGGAGTCCAGGGAAAGTTCTCTATCAGGTTCAAATTTCTTTTTCCGGCGTTTTCTGTAGCAGACCCTTGCGGCAATTTTGAAGAGCCAGTTCCGCAGTTTCGTCTCCTCCCTGAAATCCTTCAGATATCTGAAGGCATTCAGGAACGTTTCCTGGACGATGTCTTCCGCATCCTGGAGGTGACCGCACATCTTGAGGCCAAAGGTGAAGATCTGGTCTTCGTACCGTTCTACAATTTTTTCCATGGCATCCATGGACCCGGCTTTGAACTGGCTGATCAGGAGATGGTCTGTGTCGTCTGTTGCCAATGTACTCATGATTTTATCTTCTTCAGTGAATGAATTGGTTTGCATATCTTGTTATGAGAAAAGATATTCTTTCATGGACAAGAGATCAAGTCTTTTCCGCCGGCTGTTTCCGCAGTGGTTGCCTTGAAAGGGGGATTGTTGTAAGATAGTCGTTAACGAGATTCTACTATAATATCCGGTTGGGGAATGGAACCGCCCAACTTGTTGATCACCCACCCAGGTTCGTAGTTGAATGGCAGGAGTTCTCATGATTGACCAGGTGTCGGAGATTATCTCTAATAGGAAAGTGGCTGAAAACACCTTTCTTATGGCTCTGGATTCTCCGGAGATTGCTTCCAGCGCAATTCCAGGGCAGTTTGTGATGGTCCGGGTGGGAAATGGACTGGATCCTCTTTTACGACGTCCTTTTTCCCTGTGTGGAATTGACGGGGACGGTCTGATTTTTTGCCTTTATCGGATTGTGGGAAGAGGTACTTCTATTCTGAGCCGCATGAACACAGGGGAGACCCTGTCCGTGCTCGGGCCACTTGGGAAGGGATTCCCGGCTCCGGAAAAACAGGAACACGCCTTGCTGGTTGCAGGAGGTATGGGAATAGCCCCGCTGATTTTTCTATCTGAGAAAATTAAGTCTGCCTTATCCGGTTTTTTTGCGGGATACGGTTCATCGCGTGACCTGGTCCAGTTTGCTGATCTGAACCTCGGTGATTCCAAAATTTCCATTGCTACGGAAGATGGAAGTGCAGGACATAAAGGCCTGGTGACGGATCTGTTGGAAGCCGGACTGGTTCAGCTTCCTGAGGGTATGTCAAAAGTATACGCCTGCGGGCCATTGCCCATGCTCAAGGCTGTTTCCGCTATCACGGCTGGGAAAAATGTCCCGTGCCAAGTGTCGCTGGAAGCTTCCATGGCCTGCGGATTGGGAGCGTGCCAGGGCTGCGCTGTAAAGGTTGGGCTCGATGGCGGTACAGAGTATGGGCATGTGTGCCAGGATGGACCGGTATTTGACGCCAATGTTGTGGACTGGGAGGCTCTGTAGAGATGGATTATCCTGATTTGCGAACTAAAGTCGGTCCCCTTCTGTTGAAGAATCCCGTTATTACTGCTTCAGGAACGTACGGGTACGGGCGGGAGTATTCCTCCATTGTTGATCTCAACCAGCTTGGCGGGATTGTTGTCAAGGGAATTTCTCTCAAACCGCGTGCGGGCAATCCGCCTCCGAGAATCGTGGAAACGCCATGTGGGATGCTTAACGCCATCGGTCTTGCAAATGTGGGGGTCGACCACTTTCTGGAGCAGAAGCTTCCGTGGTTAAGAAAACTTGATACTGCAGTCATCGCAAATATCTATGGGCACAGCATTGAAGAATACGGCCTTCTCGCGGAAAAATTAAAGGGTGTTCAAGGGATTTCGGCTATTGAAGTGAATATTTCATGCCCCAATGTGGCACGTGGGGGCATGGCCTTCGGTACGGATCCCGGAGTTGCTGCGCAGGTAACGGAAGCGGTAAAGAAAAACACGGATAAACCGACTATTGTAAAACTTTCTCCAAATGTAACGGATATCCGCGAAATTGCACGGGCGGTGGAGTTAGCGGGAGCGGATGTACTGTCCCTTACGAATACCCTCACAGGCATGGCCATAGACATTGAAAAGAAAAAACCCCAACTGGCAAATATTTCCGGAGGGTTGTCAGGACCGGCCATCAGACCTGTCGCCCTGTTTATGGTTTACCAGGTGGTTCGGTCCGTTCGCATACCGGTTATAGGTATGGGTGGAATTATGAATGAAAGGGACGCCCTTGAATTTCTGATTGCGGGGGCAAAGGCCGTTCAAGTGGGAACGGCTAATTTTGTCGATCCTCGGGCACCGATCCGTATTATCGAAGGACTGTTGAAATATTGCAGGGAGAACGATATTGATAGTATAGAAGAGATCATGGGCAGTTTGCGTACTTAAACCATAATCCCTAAAAGCTGCAATTAGCGCTTAGCCGTTAGCTCTTAGCCCTACAATATAAATTGTTTACGGAGAAACAGCTCAGCATCAAAAGTGAATGCTGCAATACCGTAAAAACTGATATAAATAATTTACATCATTAAGCTAACGGCTAATTGCTTAAAAGCTAATTGCTGCTTTTAGGTAATTTGAAAAGGAGAGGGTTGAGATGAAATCGGAACGATATTTCAAGATGGCATTTTCTCTTTTTTTAGGCATGCTTTGGATCTCATTTTCCGGTATTGCCCTGTGCGGGGAGCCGACGTCGGGGAAAATATTTCAATTGAGCGACAAAGATAGAGAGGCGCTCAAGATTTTAGGGGAAGGTGTGGTGGGAAAAGCCGTGCCTGCCGGACCTGTGGCCAGCATTAAGGACCTGATGCCGTTGATGAACGGGGATTGGGTGTACAGAATCACTGCCGGCAAAAACCGGGGAGGCGAGCAGACTGATTCCATTGGAAAGTCTAAAAACGCCCAGGCAAACAAGCCCTGGCGCAGGATGGTAGGAAAAAAATATATCGAATACTTCAGGGCGAAAAAAGATGGCAAACTTATACAGATCAGTGAGGCGGATTTAACGGAAGATGTGATTACCCACTACGATCCTCCTGTTATGATTATGCATGACGGGTTGAGACCGGGGGAGACTATAGACCAGGAGGTAAAGATTACCGTATATGACCTGGATGATCCCACCGACGAAAAATACAGTGGTAAACTGCACGTGACCCATTCCTATGTGGGCGCATTCGAGATTTCTGTTCCGGCTGGAAAATATGAGACGGTGCTGCTCAAATCGACCTTCGTGGGAAAAGTGGGTCCTGCTTCGGTAAAGGATTTCGGGTATGTGTTTTTTGCAAAAGATTACGGTGTGGTGGCTTCTGTAGAGCGCATGCATGTGGGGGCCTTTCTCTTCTATAACAAGACCACACGGACGCCCAAGGTTCTGTTGCGGAAAAGCCCGTGAAGCTTGTTTGCATGCATCACGTATATCTTTTCAGCTGAAAAAGTTTTTTGTACTGGGATGCCACAATGTGATAAAATTTGTCCTGGGGAACGTAGATATAGGGCACGTCTTCCTGCCGCCTGTATAGGAAATGGGAGAGGATCATCCTGTTTACGGCACGGTGGCCGATTATCATGATATTATTTGAGTTATTGCTCAGATAAAGTACTTTTTTTATTCCCCTGTTAACCCTTTCTTTCATGGAAATATACCCCTCTCCGCCGGGATAAATGTAATTGTATTTATCCTCTTTTCTTGTCAGGGATATGTGGGGCATCTTCTCCCTGATCTCTTCATAAGTCATGCATTCACATTCTCCGCTGTTGATTTCATTGAACTCTTCGATGGGAATAATGGTGCACTTTTCCTGCAGGATTTTGATGGGTACAGCGGTCTGAATGGTCCTTTTTTTTTCACTGGTAAATATGACGGGCAGCTTTCTTTTTTCGAAATATTTTGCCAGGGCTCTTGCTTGTTTTTTTCCGTTTTCCGTGAGGACGCTATCCCCTCCAATCCTGTTTTCCAGGTTGAAATATGTCTCTCCGTGGCGGATGATGTAGAGGTTTTTGACCGTATCGGTTACAAGAAAATCCCGGATCCTGTCATAGTACGGTATTTCGTCCTCGAATCCATCTTCCTGTATTCTGTTGTTGAGCGAATCCATCTTCACGAAGTTCCGTTCGTTTTCAATGGATGTGTAAATGGATTGGTAATAAGAAATCCTTTCTGTGAAGCTCCGGATAGCCGATTCGCGTGTCAGGTGGGCGAATTCAGGAAGGGAAATTTTTCTCTGGATGCTGGCCCTTAATATTTTTGCGTCCTCATTGATGCACTCGATGAACAGGACCGGGTAATCGGTCAATATGGCAATAATTTTCCGACGTCTTTCAGTGCTCACATTCGTGGCGTCCAAGATCGCCGTTTCACCGGTTCTGCCAAGGTAATTTTGCGCCCGCTTCAAATTCATGACGGCAATTTTCTCTCTGAGGACCACGCCTTCCTTGTATTCCGGATCATAAAAATCGGCATAGGAGGTGTCTTTGCGGGATAATTTTCTCCTCAGATCACCGTTGTTGAATATCCTTGTTTTGATGCCGTCTTTGATCAGATGTTCCTTGAGTTTGGTGGCAATGGTGGATTTTCCGCGTGCGGGTAGTCCCACCATGACAATATAGAGTTTTTTCTTTTCCATGGGTTCGTTTCTGTGGCTCCATTCCATGATGACAGGCAGGTAAGCGAGCTTGCGAGACTCCGGGTAAGCGAGCTTGCGAGACTCCGGGTAGGCCTGGATTTGAGCGCCTTAAAAGAAGAGTCCCAGTGGTTCGATTATCCTTGAACTTTCCCTCAAAGCGTTTATAATAATTGTGAAATATGTGCAAGACAATAGTTCCTTTAACGGAGCGGTGAACGATAGGGGAGCGTGTTTAACATTTTGAATGTATTCTGGAAAATAATCTTGTTGTGATAAGGAGAAAAAAATGGCTCAAGCTTCCGTAACGAGATCCAGGTCTGAAATCCTGGTGAATGAATTTGTCAGAAGTGTCTACAACTGGATGGCGGTTGGCCTTTGCCTGACAGGGTTCGTAGCTTATTATGTGTCAAGTAGTGAAGCGATGATGCGGTTCATATTCGGAAATTCTATCGTTTTTATTGTCCTCATTCTCGCTGAACTGGGCCTGGTGTTTTCCATCTCGGGTATGATTAACAAGATGAGCGCCAGTACGGCGACATCCCTTTTTGTGCTGTATTCGGCATTGAATGGGGTTACGCTTTCCTTTATTTTTCTGGCCTACACCAGTACTTCCATTGCCAGCACCTTTTTTATCTGCGGGGGTACATTTGTGGCTTGCAGTATCTACGGGTGGACCACCAAAAAGGATCTCACTTCCATCGGTGGTTTCCTGACCATGGGACTAATTGGCATTATCATCGCCTCCCTTGTGAATATGTTCATCAGAAGCAGTGCCATGAACATGATCATAAGTTATATCGGGGTTATTGTCTTCGTTGGCCTGACGGCATATGATACGCAGAAATTGAAGAATATGGCGATGACCCAGCCCGCAGGGGCGGATGGTTCGGTTGTGAGGAAAGGGGCTATTCTCGGGGCTCTTTCCCTTTATCTTGATTTTATCAATCTTTTTCTGATGCTGCTCAGGATTTTCGGCCAGGGTCGAGATTAGGCTCCGAGCAAAGTGTGGAAGAACGGTATTTAAAAGCCCCTGGCAGAAGCTGTTGTCCAGGGTTTTTTTTTCGAACGGTTCTCGTCCATGAAAGAACCCACCTATGGGAAACTTTGGGCCTGTTTCTAACGTTGCCATTAAAGGTGCTTTACAATAAGGTGCTTTACAATTGTGAGAGCTTCCGGAAAAATTTTCGTCATAGGCGACATTCACGGCTGCCTTGGCATGCTCAACAGGTTGCTGGAAAAAATTCCCTGGCGGCCCGGGCGGGACGAACTTGTTTTTCTCGGCGATTATATTGATCGTGGGGAAGATCCCAAGGGGGTTGTTGACCTGATCTTGGATCTTCAGAAAAGTTTCCCCCTTATACACTGCTTGAAGGGGAATCACGAGAGCATGCTTCTTGATTATCTTCTTGGCGTGGACCGGGCTCGGTACCTCGCAAATCATGGGCATATTACTCTGAGAAGCTATTCCGTTGATTTGGAAAATCCTGCCATGGAAAACTTCCCGGAACATATGGATTTTTTTCGCTCCCTGAAGCCTCTCATAGAAGTAGACGATTACTATTTCGTGCACGCAGGTTTTCGACCCGGGACGGCTATACATGACCAGTCTGAGGAAGACCTGTTCTGGATCAGGGAGCCTTTTCTCTCAACCCCCTACGATTTTGGGAGAAAGGTGATTTTTGGACATACTCCTTTTATGGAGCCCCTGGTTGCGAAAAACAAGATCGGGATTGACACAGGGGCTGTTTTCGGAAACAAACTCACCTGTATTGAGTTGCCGGATGAGCGATTTTATTCGGTCAAGGCTTAGGGCCAATACCGTGAATGAATTCTATTTACCTTTGTTTGTCAGGCATTTGCGCGTTACTCGACTTTGCTCTCTTATAGACCTTTTTCAGGTGTCAGGTTTCGGGTGTCAGGAAAAAACTTGTTGTCATTCGATTGATTCAACATAGAATCATAGAGTTATGCTGCTTGAAATCACATTTCTGGAATATTGGACCCGGAGCCCTGACACCCGACACCTGGCACCTCGTCGAGGACAGGATCTCGAAATCCTTCACCGGAAAGCTGCATGAATACCATTCATTCATGGGTATTGGGCTTAGGGCCTTTGCCGCCGCTTATAAACTCTTCGGCGATTTCCACATCCGTCTTGCTGCCGATGTAGAGAGGCACTCTCTGATGAAGGTGTTCCGGTTCCATGTCTAAAATAGGACCTTCCCCGTTACTGGCATAACCCCCTGCTTCCTTGACGACCAGGGCGAGAGGGTTTGCCTCTACCATGAGGCGAAGCTTGCCCGCGGGTTTTTTGGGATCTTTGTTATCGGCCGGGTACATGAAAAGCCCGCCCTTGAGGAGGTTCCTGTGAAAATCTGCGACCAGACTTCCCACATAGCGGGCCGTATATGGTCGTCCCGTGGGCTTGTCCTTGTCCTTGAAATAGGCCATCATTGCCCTTGTCTTGTCATCCCAATACTGGGTATTACCCTCGTTCACACTATAGGTCTTTCCTCTTTCAGGGATACGTATGTTTTCGTGGGAAAGGAGAAATTCCCCGACACTGGGGTACAGAGTGAAACCATGTACTCCGGTGCCGTTTCCGGTAGTGTAAACCATCATGGTGCTTGAACCATAGATAAAATATCCTGCAGCCACCTGATTCATCCCCGGTTGAAGGACATCGTTGAGTAACATATCCACGTCCGTCTCATCGCTTTTTTTCTTGTAGATCCCGAAGATGGTTCCGATGCTCACATTCACATCGATGTTGGATGATCCGTCGAGGGGATCAAAAACGAGAATATAGTTCCCTTTGGGATATCTGGATGGGATTTCAATCAAGTCTGCATTTTCTTCCGACCCCATGCAGCATAACTCCCCGATATGTTGCATACGCTCGATGATGACATTATTGGAGAATATGTCAAGTTTCTGCACTTGCTCATCCTGGACGTTTGTCCTGCCTGTTGATCCTAAAATATCGGCAAGCCCCGCCTTGTTTACCTCTCTTGATATGACCTTGGCCGCTACAATCAGTTCATTGAGCAGGGTGGTAAACGCTCCAGTTGCTCCAGGATTTTCCCTCTGTTGGGCTAAAATATGCTGTGTGACCGTAATCCCTACACCTTTTCGATCCATTAATCCTCCCTCCTGTATTAGTATTTGATGAGAGAATCCCAAAATTCAGGATCTTCATCTTTCCAGTTTGGTCCGAACCGCCTGTCGCAAAATCCGCTCAGCCTTTCATACCATTTACTCCATACATTTTTATTCTTGTCCAAGGCGTCAAAAATGTCCGCAAGATATACGTCGATTTTACTCATTTCGTCCTTGGGAACATAGTAGGAGGCGCCGCCCTCAAAAGATTTTTTGAGGTTTTCCTGTGAAAGGGCGTGCGCAGTGAGCATGAGTGCGGGAATTCCCTTCTTGTTCGCCAGTTCAAGAAGTTCATAGCCTCGGACCCCCATGATGTCGAGAATGGCTGCGTTGTAAGGGATTGAATCAAGAAGGGTTTTCCCTTCTTCATAGTTCAATGCGGTATCGATTCTGCACATTTCCAGTTGTTCGACCAGAAAATCAAGGATATCCTGTTCATCGTCTACGATCAGTATCCGTTTCCCTCGCAGGATTTTTTCAGGGATCATTTTCACCTCCCAGAGCAAGATTTTTACTGTTAGAACAAATTATTGTATTCGCGTTCCTCACATTTGGAATTCATCCTCTAAGGCCCGGCAATATTGGCTACATTTTTCTTATATTCAAGTCTGTATATTTCGGCCAGGGTCAGGAATGTGGTAATGATTAGTGGTCCGTATATAAGCCCGAGGATGCCGAAAAGTTTTATTCCCCCGATGATTCCGAAAAAAACAAGGAGTGAGTTCATCTGCGACCCTTGGCTGATCAATTTCGGCCTGATCAGGTTTTCCGTTATCAGGCTGTAGAAAAGATTGTATGCCAGGTAGCCTATGGCAGTCCCTGCATTGCCATGAAGCAATATCAGCCCCGTGGCCGGGACAAACACGGAGGCCGATCCGATGATGGGAATGAAAGTCATCAGGGCAATGATAGTCCCCCAGAGAAAAGGGGATCCTAAATCAAAGAAGAAAAAACCAAGACCGCCCAACACCCCCTGGATAATGGCGGAACACCCACTTCCCAGAATAATGGCCTTCCCCATGTCCTGGAATTTTGCGGTCACTTTTTCAAGTTGGGCTTTTGGAATAGGGATGAGCTGAATCAGGTACTCTTTCAGTTGATCCCCCTCACGGAACAGATAGTACAGGGTTAGCATCATGAGGAAAAAGCTGACGATGAGATTGAAAAGGTTAGAGGCAATGGACGTAAGTTGGTTGTACAGAAAAAGACCGAGCCTTTTTCCGATGGTTTTGACAAGTTCTTCTATGGCGTCAGGCGTTATTTTGAGGCCCGTAAGAAGACTGATCTTTTTGAGCCGCCCATTCCATACCGGATCGTCCTCAATTATCTGTTGGAGCTTTGTCACGGAAACATTGCTGCTCGTCCGTTTGTAAAGGTCGAATGCTTCATTGGTAAGTGTTCCCACAAACCAACTGACGGGGACTACCAGGAAAAGGAATATTAGCAGGATGACGGTGAGAGAAGCTATCAGTTCCCGCCCTCGATAAAGCCTCTTCAGCCAGGCATACATGGGATAAAATACGCTCGAAATGAGGATGGCCAGCACGATTGCGGAGGCGTAGGGCCAGAAAAGTGTGATGATCAGGACCAGGCTCAGAAGAAGGAAAACGAGAAAGAGATTGGCTCCGTGCTGTTTATCCATATTCATCCTCTTTCCAAAAGACTATCGGGAGGTATGTGTTAATCAAGACCGGCTGGGCATCCTTCATTTAAGCCAAAAAGTAGTTTATACTTTCGTGATTTCATGTTTTCGCAGAGAAATTGGAAACTTGAAATTGGAAATTGGGAAAGAACCAGGCCCGATGTGCTGCCAAATTTCGAATTTCCACTTTCAGTGTCCGATTATTCATTTCGACTTCCGACTTTCAACCAGAAAATGCAACCTCATTTCGGGAAAAAGTGCAAACTTCATAATGCCTCTATTTTCGCTCCTTTCTCCACTTCCTTTTCTGTAAGGGTGTACAGGGCATCAAGCATGGCCATTTGAAAAGATCCCGGACCGGTGGCTGTGGCGGCGGCTTTTTCGCCTGCGAGACCAAGGTACGAAAGGGCCGTTGTTGCTGCATGGGCCGCATTTTTATCAACAGCCAAGAAGGCGCCGACAAGGGCCGAGGCTGTACAGCCGGTGCCTGTCACCGCGCTCATGAGTTCATGTCCGTTTGAAACTCTGTAAACCCGGTTCCCATCAGTGATAAGATCAATCTTCCCTGTTATTGCCAGAGTCAAACCGAGCTTGTCCGCCAATCCGGCGGCAATTTCGGAAACATCTTCTACACTGTGAACCGAGTCCACCCCTTTTGTTCCGGATTTCGATTCAGCTAGAGAAAGCACTTCGGAAGCGTTTCCACGAATGACCGAGACGGAGACCTCTTCAAGGATTCGTTTCGCCGATCCGGTACGGAGCTTTGTAGCGCCTGAACCCACCGGGTCGAGGACTACCGGTATATCGATCTGGTTGGCTTTTCTCCCGGCTACCAGCATGGCATCAATCCAGGCAGGGGTGAGGGTTCCTATGTTGAGCACGAGCGCGCCTGCCATCGAAACCATCTCCTCTACTTCCTCTACGGCATGAGCCATCACGGGGGAGGCTCCACAGGAAAGGAGGGCGTTGGCAGTATAGTTCATGACAACATAGTTCGTGATATTATGGATTAACGGTCTTGTTGCCCGCAGTTTTTGCAGGTTAAGGGCCGCTTTTAAAGCGAGGGATACGTTGGACATGAAAAACTCCTTATTTTGCGAAATGATCCCATCCCAAGGGATCCAAAGGGCGTCTGGTTCCATCTGGCTGCAGCAGTTCTATGGTGTTCGGGTTTGAGGTGATGGTCCCTATTTGTTTTACTGATGTGCTCCCTGAACGAGAGATCAGGGTGCAAACGGTTTCTGCGTGTTTGGGGGCACAGGTAATGAGAAGCTCGTAATCATCACTGTCCGACAGCACGAAATCCAGCGGGTCGCATCCCATTATGAATGCCGTCTGCTGCAGGGTAGCACTTACAGGCAGCTCTTCCTGAACCAGTAACGCTCCAACCCCGCTTTCCATACAGATATGTCCAAGGTCTCCGAGGAGGCCGTCACTGGTATCTATCATCGCCGTGGCAAGACCCGATTGGGCTATCCTTGCCCCTTCCAGGGCGCGGTGCGAAGGTCGATTGTATGCCTGTACAAGGGGGTGGTTATCCAGATTTTCATCTTCCGGAGATTGCTTTAAAAGCCTCAGCCCTGCGGCGGATTGTCCAGGAAATCCCGTGACGAGAATGGTGTCCCCTGTTTTTGCGGTGGTTCGTCTGAGCATTTTGCCTGTTTCCACTTCGCCAATCACGGTAATGTCTATGAATACAGGGCCTTCGGAGCGGGTTAGATTCCCCCCAATGATGGTGGCGCAAAATGGATTGAGTTCTGCAACGAACCCTCTGTACATTTCCAGTATGTTGGAGACAAAAGTTTCTTTTTTCAAGCCCAGCGATACGAGCGCGTAGAGAGGGCGTCCCCCCATGGCGCCCACATCACTGATGTTCAAGGTCATGGCCCGGCGTCCCAGGTGAAAAGGTGAAATCCGGTCCGGCAGAAAATGCCTTCCTTCCACCATGCAGTCACAGGTCAACAGAATTTCATACCCCGGTCGAGGCTTAAAAGCGGCACAATCATCTCCTATGCCTACAGTGCCTATCGGTGTGGCGGCGCCTTCTTTCAACAGGGCCTGGTCGATTCTGTTTATGAGCTCAAATTCGCCGATATCTCCAACTGTTTCGTCCATGTCTTCCCAATAATCTCTGAACGAAAGCCTCAAGATTAAAAGGACTGGAGGATTTCATTCAATACAATGGTAGATGCTTTTGGATCCGTTTTGCAGCAGACCGACGAGATGACTGCGACCCCCTGAGCGCCTGCCCTCATCACATCAGCCGCATTTGTTTCGTCCACACCACCGATGGCAATGACCGGCAACGGAATCTTTTCAACAATGTTTCTGAGGAGATCAAGCCCACCTGCAGGACCGGCATCCATCTTTGAACTCGTGGTATAGACAGGCCCGACTCCCACGTAATCTGCACCGCCGGTAAGGCAGATCATTGCCTCGTCCAGGTTTCCTGCGGACCCGCCGATAATTTTATCATCCCCGAGAAGCTTTCGAGCCAACGACAGGGGGAAATCATCCTGCCCCAGATGAACGCCATCTGCTTCTGAAGCCATTGCCACATCGATGCGATCGTTTACAATGAAAAGAACATTCCTTTCAGCACAAAGTTGTTTTATTTGAGAGGCCATCAAAATCATCTCCCGAGTGGTTCCGTTTTTTTGTCGGAGCTGGATGACGCTCGCCCCGCCTTCGATGGCCATTTGGGCTAATTCAACGTGGGAAAACCGGTCTTGCAGGACCGTATCCGTGAGAACATGAAGTTTTCCTGTATCTTTTTCCATGTCAGTATCCGTTTTGCTATGCCGAATTGATAAACAAGACTGTAAAGGCGGCAGGGAAAATAAAGACCGCCTTGAAGTTTTTCTGTACTGTACCAGATGCCGCATTCCAAGGGAAGAAAATTTCGCCGGCAATTGTCATTACAGACCTCGTTAAGTGGTCGAGTAGATTAGTAGTTAAGTGGTTATTATTACGTGAAGTTATCCCTTTTACCTCAAAATTGGACACCCGATGGGTTTGAATAGGCAATGTGTTGATTTCACGTGCTTATTTCCCAACTCAACAACTCAACCACTTAACTATTTGACGAGGTCTGCATTATGAGTTTTCCTCCAATACCCGGCTGCAAAACCCGTAAGGACAAGTGCTTCAAAGTAAGATAACTTGAAAAAGTGAACTATTTTCATTAATGTTACCCCATATGTGTAAATTAAAAATACTGAATATAAAGAGATGCCCTGGGATTGCGGTAGTCATCTTTTTGTTGGTTTTCTGTATCCTCCCCAGAAGCGCCCTGACGGAATGTGTCGAAGGAAATTGCAGGGATGGATATGGGGTCTGGTCAACCTATGAGGGAGACAAAGTATATCGGGGCCAATTCAAAAATGGCAAGAGATGGGGAAGAGGAAAAATTACTCTTCCAGATGGTTCGAAATATGATGGTGAGTGGAAGGATGGAAAATTACACGGAAAAGGAACCATGATCTACTACAATGGCTCACAGTATACCGGTCAATGGGAGGACAACCAGTTCAATGGGGAGGGTATGTTCACCTATTCC
>Ga0208901_1000346_pt1 | contig 25323 bp, 24 predicted proteins | sample AntAceMetag02UKF_FD_184764 | JGI IMG/M metagenome (GOLD analysis project Ga0208901, IMG submission 184764) | Saline lake microbial communities from Ace Lake, Antarctica - Antarctic Ace Lake Metagenome 02UKF (SPAdes) (version 2) | ecosystem: Environmental > Aquatic > Non-marine Saline and...
TCGCCCTACGGGCTCCTTCCTGTTCACCACCTGCCTGGCGGGTAAAAAAAACTCCCACCGTTTTACTACGCCCCCAACTCACACACAACTCTTCAAGAAGAGGCGACAACTATTCTGACACAGGGGGAGGGAGCCACTTTTAGTGCCGTTCCAATTGCGGATTTAGTAAAAATAATTGATGAACAATCAGCCGTTGCGAGCATAGATAAGAATGCTGCCCAGTTGTACGATTTTTCATGGGATACATCCAAGGCTGAAATAATGAAGACTCTAAAAAAGTACTATGCAAATGTAGGGGTCGTTTCAAGTAAGTCATTGCATAAACTTGAATATTTTGATCACAGGGGGTTTAGGTCAGTAGTAAGTCCAATAGCTCCTGAATTGTTTTCATATGAAAAAGAGTTTACCGACCGATATATGAATGATTACAAACAGAATGAGCATAAGGTAGTCGAAGTTGCAAAATTGTATTTCTATACTGGTGAGTTGCTTTTCGGAGGAGCATCAAGCAAGGTCTCTATACCCTCTGGAGAAATTATTTATTCTAATGCCACCCAAAAACCAATTTTGATGTTTTTTAATGTGAGAAACAGTGATTGCAGTAATTACTCACAACTTCTTGAAGACAAACATGGACAAAGCACTTTTGAAGATCATATTACAATTGAAGATGGCTGGGATGTGTATGTCACCAGTTGGAGTTCAACGGATTATGATTCTTCATCTGTTCTTAAAACAATTCGACGACTTGGAATAGGGGAGGCGATGGGCTGTGATGTTCTTTTGCTACATCATGATAATATTGCTGAATTCGGGAAAGTTGTTGCGGAAACACTTAATTTATAATTGTTCGATAGGGTTGTAGGTAGGTTCGAATTTTACAGCCCTAGCCATTTTAAGACCGATAAGACGCTGCGTTAACATATTGTGCTTTTGTGGCGTTTTTGTGTTTTGTGGATGCTTTGTATTCCCTGTCTTGGAGGGCGAGCCCTAAAAAAAGCCACTCACAGTGAAGCGATAGGCTTTCTTGGTGTAGCTTTCTTTTGGGTCAGTAATTAGGTCAAGGTTCCTCTACTGTCTGTTCGGCGTCACTCTCAGCTTCTACTGTCTGTTCGGTATCACTCTCAGCTTCTACTGTCTGCTCAGCGTCACTTTCAGCCTCTTCTTCGGCAGCCCTTTTTTCAAGTTCTGCCTGTTCCTGTTGCATACGGACAGCTTTGGGGATTTTCGACTCCGGCAAAATCATCTCAGTTATCTTCTCGATTTCTTCCTGAAGATCCGGGTCATCGAGACAGATGTCACATTCTGCAGCATGTTTTTGGATAAATGAAACCATTCGTGCCGGGGCCATGGTTTCGTTACTTACGTGAATGTACCAACCTTTAATCTGTTTTATGAGTCTTTCACACTGCATATTCTTTTGTTTACCTGGATAATTGAGTTGGAAAATTTATGTATTATTTCGTCGTATCAGTTGTTTGAAAAGCAAAGTAAACACTATGTACGGAGAAGGCAAATTATAAAAAAGTTGTTTTCCACAGTGTTTGCTATTACACTGGCCGACACGTTGTGGAAGTGGATAGTGTACTGGTGGCGCTCCCGGACTTCAAATCCGGTGTGGCGGGTTAATAGCTCGCTAGGTGGGTTCGATTCCCATGCACTTCCGCCAACTTTTTTTATGCCTTTTCTGTTTCCTTTAAAAGAGGGTGTCCCATCTCTTCTCTTTGTGCCACATAGCCGCTGGCCACTTTTCTTGCAATGTTCCGTATCCTTCCAATGTATCGTGTTCGTTCTGCTACGCTGATTGCTTTTCTCGCGTCGAGAAGGTTGAAGGTGTGCGAACATTTCAGACAATAGTCATAGGCTGGTAAAATCAACCCTTTTTCTATCAGTTTGAGCCCTTCTTCTTCGTATGTGCTGAAGAAATTAATAAGTTCTGTCACGTTGGCTTCTTCGAAGTTAAAGGTGGAAAACTCAACTTCTGCCTGATGGAAAATGTCTCCATAGCTGACGGAGTCGTTCCAGGCGATGTCGTATACCGAATCCACGCCCTGCAGGTACATTGCAATTCGCTCAAGACCATAGGTGATTTCAACTGTGGTGGGAAAGAGGTCTATTGAGCCAGCCTGCTGGAAGTAGGTAAATTGGGTGATCTCCATACCGTCAAGCCATACTTCCCATCCCAGGCCCCAGGCACCGAGTGTCGGTGATTCCCAGTCATCTTCAACAAAGCGGATATCATGTTCAAGCAGATCCAGGCCAAAGCGTTTCAGGCTTCCGAGATAAAGCTCCTGTACTTCTATTGGAGAAGGCTTGAGGACGACCTGGTACTGGTAGTAGTGTTGCAGGCGATTCGGGTTGTTGCCGTAGCGACCATCCGTCGGACGTCTGGAGGGTTGTACATATGCGGCTTTCCATGGTTCTGGTCCAAGGGAGCGGAGTAGGGTAGCAGGGTGAAAAGTACCGGCACCCACTTCTATGTCGTAGGGTTGCTGAATAACGCAACCCTGGTCGGCCCAGTACTGGTTGAGCTGAGCGATGATGTCCTGAAAATTCATTCAATATTCCTGTAATAATTAAGGAGGTTGCTTTTTGTTCGATGCTGATTATTTTTCACACTCAACAATCTGTGTTTTACTCTTCAGAAATGTATTATTCGAAGAGTTTAATTTGTCATATTTACCACAGCTATTATCTTGGGTAAATCATTATTTTTCACGTTTTGTGAGAACCACCTGAAATAAGGTAAAAAAATAATAGGCCTCATTTTATGTTTACCGTACAATCCTTACCGTCCATAGAGGAAATATTGAATAATAGCACGTCCATTGCCGTGGTTGGTTTTTCTCCCAAAGAGAACCGGCCCAGTCATATGGTTGGGGCGTATTTACTTGATGCTGGTTTTACTGTTTACCCTGTTAATCCTGGTGTTCATGAAATCCTGGGGCAGACATCTTATCCTGATTTGGCCTCACTCCCTGGCCCCATTGATATTGTTGTTATCTTCAGACGCAGTGAAGATATTTATCCCATTGTTGAGGCTGCCATTGCTATAAAGGCCAAAGTTGTCTGGATGCAACAGGGGATAGTAAATGAAGAAGCTGCAGCACTTGCAGAAAAAGCGGGCTTGCGGGTGGTGATGGATCGCTGCATCAAAGTTGACCATGCCAATCTAAACCGCAACGCTCTGTCTTTATAATAGCACCATGGAACCCAAGAAAATAAGTGTTCGCGGTGCACGTATGCACAACCTGAAGAATATCGATGTTGATATTCCAAGGAACAGTCTGGTTGTTTTCACCGGGCTGTCCGGTTCCGGCAAATCGACCCTTGCCTTTGATACCCTCTATGCAGAGGGGCAGAGGCGATATGTTGAATCCTTGTCCACCTATGCCCGTCAATTTCTGGGACAGATGGATAAACCCGATGTTGACGCCCTCGAGGGGTTATCTCCTGCCGTTTCCATTGAACAAAAAACGACATCGAAGAATCCCCGTTCAACCGTAGGGACGGTCACCGAAATTTATGATCATCTGCGTCTGTTGTTTGCAAGATGCGGCAGGCCCTATTGTCCCGAGTGTGGTGATGAAATACGCTCTCAATCCATAGAAGACATGGTGACTAGCCTATCTGCACTCCCTGAAGGAACGAAGCTTGTGTTGCTGGCTCCTATGGTTACCGGAAAGAAGGGGCGTCATGAGCAGTTATTAGCCCGTATTCGAAAAGAGGGTTTTGTCAGGATCAGGGTGGATGGTGATATCGTCCATACTGATGATGTCGTGGCCCTTGAAAAAAATAAACGACATTCGATTGATGTTGTGGTTGATCGGGTGGTGATTAAGGCCTCGTCAACGCGGCGACTTAGTGATTCCATTACAACGGCTGTTAAGCTGACTGAAGGCTTCCTGCTTGTCAATTTCCTTGAGAGTGGCGAAGATCAGTTGTTCAGCGAGTTTGCAGCCTGTCATCGTTGTGGTATCTCCATGCCTCGTCTTTCTACTCAGCTTTTTTCTTTTAATAATCCACAAGGAGCCTGTGAGGAGTGCGGAGGTCTCGGAGTTAAACAATTTTTTGATACAGCACTTATCGTTCCTGATCCATCGTTAAGTCTTGCCAGAGGTGCTATTGCACCATGGGGGAAACGTGCCGGAAAAAGCTATTCCGGGCAGTTGATTGAAGCAGTTGCTAAACATTACTCTATTTCCATGTCCACTCCCTATGGAAAACTGCCTGCTGAAGTGCAGACTATTCTTCTGCATGGATCAGGATCCGAAGAGATTTCTTTTTATTATCAGAAAGGGCGCCGTAAAATGACAACGGTTAAGCCCTACGAGGGGGTTATTCCGCAGCTGAATAGACGTTTTCACGAAACCCAGTCTGCAATGATCAGAGAAGAACTCGGCCGTTATATGAACGAACAGACCTGTCCACGGTGTCATGGGGCACGCTTGAAGCCGGAAGCTTTGGCTGTGAAAGCTGGAAAATGGTCAATCTATAAGCTTACCTGCTTATCAATTGATCAGATGATTGAAAATATACCCCTTATTCCCTTCTCAAGTCGTGAACGTCAAATTGGCGAACCCATTTTAAAAGAAATTATTGATAGATTATCCTTCCTTGAAGATGTGGGGCTTGGTTATTTATCACTTGATAGAAAATCGGGGACTCTTTCTGGTGGTGAAGCCCAGCGTATTAGATTGGCATCCCAGATTGGATCAAGGCTTGCGGGTGTTCTTTATATCCTGGATGAACCAAGTATTGGTCTTCATCAGCGGGATAATCAGAAACTGATTAATACCCTCGTTGAACTGCGTGACATGGGGAATAGTGTTATTGTAGTTGAGCATGATACAGACACGATATTGACCGCTGACTACATACTCGATATGGGGCCTGGTGCTGGGGTACATGGAGGGGAAGTTGTTTATGCAGGCGATGTAAAAGGATTACTCGAGTGTGAAAGGTCACTCACCGGTAATTATCTTTCAGGTAGTAAAAGTATCGCCATTCCAGTTAAGCGACGCAGGGCGGGCAGAGGTAAATATTTGCGCCTTAAAAACGGAGTTGTCAACAACCTTAAAGGTGTTGATGTTGCCTTTCCGCTTGGTGTAATGACTTGTATCACTGGAGTTTCGGGGTCTGGAAAGAGTTCACTTGTTATTGAGACACTGTTCTCTCTGGTGAAGGAAGGTTTGGGAAGCAGGCTTGACCAGGTGCAAATTGGAAAAACCCGCCTTACTGGATTAAATAAAATTGATAAGATAGTTGATATTGATCAAAGTCCTATTGGAAGGACACCTCGTTCAAACCCTGCCACATATACAGGAGTTTTTACACCTGTTCGGGAACTTTTTGCCAGGCTTCCCGAGTCCCGGATCAGGGGCTATAAGCTGGGACAGTTCAGTTTTAATGTGAAGGGTGGCCGTTGTGAGTCCTGTGAAGGTGAAGGGGTAAATAAGATTGCGATGCATTTTCTCCCAGATATTTATGTCGTGTGTGAGGCTTGTCAGGGAAAACGCTATAATCGGGAAACACTTGAGATTAAATATCGCGGAAAAAGTATTCATGATGTTCTTTCAATGACCGTTGAAGAGGCCTTGGACTTTTTTAAGAACATTCCCCCTGTAAAGAACAGATTGCAAACTCTATATGATGTAGGGCTCACCTATATAACACTTGGACAGTCCTCCGTTACTTTGTCTGGTGGTGAAGCACAACGGGTTAAACTGGCAAAGGAATTATCAGGCAGGGCCAGTGGCAACACGCTCTATATTCTTGATGAACCGACAACAGGTTTGCATCCAGCTGATATCAAACATCTGTTACGTGTTCTCGGGCGCCTGGTGGACAATGGGAACAGCGTTATTGTAATTGAACATAATTTAGATGTTATTAAGACTGCCGACTGGCTTATAGATGTGGGCCCCGAGGGTGGAGATGATGGTGGTAATATTGTTGTAACAGGAACTCCTGAGGACGTAGCATTGTATAAAAAGTCGTTTACCGGGCATTATCTTGCCAAGGTGTTGGCTGGACAGACGTTATAAGAGAAGGTTTTTCTTTGCTTAACAGTTCGTTTTACTGTTTAATAAAGAGATTTTTTGTAGGTGCTCATTTCAATGGGCGACCATTAACTGAAATTAATTGAGGAAGATAAAAGATGGCAGAAGAACAAGCAAGCAACGGTGCAGCAGAAGATACTAATCCAGTTTTTCGTATGCAGAAAATGTATATAAAGGATTTCTCATTTGAAAATCCAAATGCCCCGAGTGTTTTTCAGGCTCCGAATCAGGAACCAAAAGTTGAAGTGAATTTGAAACTGAACAATAAAAAGCTCGATGACAATCACTATGAAGTAGCTCTACAGATTACTGCAAAGATCCTTGATGGTGGTAATGATGATAAAACCATGTTTATTATGGAGATTGAACATGCTGCTGCTTTTATGATGAAGAATATTCCAGAAGAGCATCAGGAAATGGTACTTGGAGTGGATTGTCCCACACTTCTTTTCCCTTTCACCAGACAGATTGTCAGCCAGATTTCAGTAGATGGAGGTTTTATTCCCTTTCTTATGGAGCCCATTAACTTTATGGCTCTATATCAGAATTCTAAGCAGGAAGCTGCAGCAAAACAGAATTAGGTAAGGAAAAGAATTTAATTGGGGCTTATGTTAATCTGAGAATTGTGGGTACCCTTTTGAAACAAAAAAAGGCTCTAAAAGCATATTGCTTTTAGAGCCTTTTTTCGTGTTGGGGAAAAATTCCTGCTAGCTTTACAGGCCTGTCGTTACAAAATTATCAATAAGGGTGTTCACACCTTTATGAATTGCTTTATCAAATAATGCGTCATATTGACGGTCTGCATAGACAGATTCCGGAGAGACTTTAACATCAATACGATTTGTCCATACAAGGTTTCCAGTGGCAGCTTCCTGCACCCATATACGCATTTGGACAACGGCCTGGTCAACCTGGCCACCATTCTTTGCCATATGGCCAAGACCTGCACCAACAGCGCCCCAGAAAACAGCACCACCTACATTGTTATTGAATCCGAGGGTATCACTGTTGTATCCAATGACGGCTCCCAGGGTACCAGGAAGAAGCATGTGACCCCATTCGTCATAGGTGTCGGATCTGGCAAAACCATTAAGGGTCTGACTACTTAAACCGAGAGTAAAAGGAAGTAGCCCTTTTTTCCAAGGTACCCAGGTGCTTTCCTCTCTGGTTTTAAACTCAAGAAGCCTGCCACGAACAATATAGTCGGCATTAAATGTACGGCCCATTTTAGCAACGGCATTCTGGTTAAGTGCATGGGTTCCTGGACTTTCTGATACTGTATTGCCGGACTGTGTTTTCTGACCCTGAATATAGTGTCTGAGTTGATTTTTCATCAGCTCGGACCATTCGTTGTTTAGTTCATCAGATAGGCTTGAGGTAGAGTTCTCATCGTAGGGTACGATACTGACAATTTCTTCCTTAACAAGGTAGCCAAAGACATCTTCCTGAATGGCAAGGCTGAAACCGTTTGCGACCAAACGGTCGGTGATAGCTTCGGTAACTGAAAGATTTCTTCTATAGGCTCCGGCAATGGAATCTGCATTGGTATAGTCGGCAAAGGGAAGGATAACGATGGTCTGTCCCTTACCTGGAGCATTTGGGTTTATAGGATTTGGTACATAAAGAGTTTCCACAACAGTATCGCCGCAACCCATTATGAGTACTGCTGACAGCAGATAGAAGATGTATTTGAACTTCTGCATAATTTTCTCCCTGAAAATTCTGGTTAAATCGTGGTGTAAAGATTAATGAAAGTTTTATATAATTTTTGGTTTAAGCAGAATTATAAGTTCCCGTTTTCTACTTGTTTTTTCTTCATAGCCAAAGAAGTATTTAAAGAATGGAATGTTGCTAGTTCCAGGTATAAAGGTTCCATCACTGTCATCAACATTTGAGATCAGTCCACCAATCACGAGCATTTCACCATCCTTAACCCGCACTGTTGTACTCATCTCTCTGACATTAATAACTGGAAGTCCTACCTGGCCAAGTCCAATATCTCGATATTCAATGGGTTCTTCAAGCTCCGAGGTCACAGGAACAAGATTCAATATTATTTCCTTGTCATCCAAAATGTTTGCAGTTAAGGCCAGACCAATTCCAGAGAGTACTCGTTCAGTTTTAGCAGTGTATGTTACCGTTCCGGATGTACCGTCCACATCGGATGTTATTTCGTCGATGTAGGTAACATTACGACCTACAGTAATAAGTGCAGGTTGACCATTGAGAACACTGAGTTTGGGATTCGAGAGGATTGTTGTTTGTCCCTGTTCCTTTACGGCGTTAAGAAATGTGTCCATGGTAAACGCTGCAAGTGAGACCGCTGCTGCACCGCCACCTGTAATTACTTGAGCAATAGTGGTGGCAGAATTTACGCCAGATGCGGCAGCAGATGTTGCTACATCTGTAATGGCATTTGTAAAGCCGTCGGCACCGGTATCAGCTGTCAGGGTGTCATCGAGTGTATGATCAAAAGTTCGGCTTCTGGAATTTGAGCTGTCTCTGGTATCAGTAATAGTTCTGGTCCAGTTTTCACTGCTGTTGTTGCCATCGGTTATAGTTTTTGTACGAGTGTTAGATTCAGCATAATTTGCCCCGACGGAAAGGTTTTTCAATATCATATTCCAGTTAAGTCCAATGGAAGAATGATCATTGAGATGTACTTCAATGATTTTGGCTTCAATCGAGATTTGCTTGTAGAGTTCTCTTTTAAGAGAGGTAAAATAGTTGTCCAATTTATCCAGTAAAAGGCGTGGGGCCGTTACTGTTATTAATCCAACAGGTTTGTCTATAAAATATGTATTTTTAGCAGCTGATCTTCTAAATGTAGCACTTAGAGTGTTTGTATTATCTTTTGAGTCTGTTTGAAAATCTCTTTCATCTTTATTTACACTGTTTTTATGGTTAAAATCTGTTTTGGTGTTTCCCTGTGATTTTTCAGCTTCCACTTCATTCGTTGTCCATATGTTTAGAATAGCATTGAGATTATTCTCAATGCTATACCAAGTATCAAATGTAATGTCGCCAGGTTTACCATCACTGGTATTATTGAGTGCAACGCCTTCAGATGATAATGAAATTTCTCCTGAAATATTTGTATTACCTAATTCCCCATTACCACCCAAAACATCTCCACCGACGTTCGTTTTGTATGTTTGTTTTAAGAATGGCATGGCAATATGAAATTGCCTGGTTTCTTTGTAGTGGACTACAATAGTTGAGCCTTCCATTTCATGGTAATAATCTACCTGGCGAAGAAGGTTGTTTATTGCTTTATAAAAGTCATCCTTTGCGCTGATATCAACATCAACAAGGACGTCCTTGTCAACATCACTTGCCCATGAGACACTCATTTTTTTCAGGGCAGCCAATCGTTTCAGGATATCCCAGAGAGGTTGAGGCCCCTGGGTTGAACGAATAGATGCACCGACTTTCAGGGCAACATCGGCAACAACTTCATCAAGATCCTCGCTATTTGAGGTGTCAACCATGTACGATGGATTCTGATATTGTACTGGGAGCTGAGCTTCTTTCTCAACATATTCAACAGGAGCCGCCGGGGGGGCATCTGGAAGGTTCGCCTCGGATTCACCCTTGTCGGGTACACAGGAGCTAAGAAAGAAGGAAAGAATAAGAAGGCAGCTAAGCTGCACCGCTGGTGTTTGACGCTTCATGGAAAACCCCTTGGGCACTTTAAAAGATAATTTTTTTCTCATATCTATTTGGTTCTTTGGTGTTTATTGAACGATCTGATTGCTCTTCATTGTTAATCGGCCGCGAATGTATTTTTTAAGCCCTGGAACCAACTGATATCCAGAATAGAGTAAGGCCTTATACTGTTCCGTTGCTTTTTGTGGCTGCCCCATGACATCATAAAGTCTGGCCTTCGAGATCATGGTGTCCACGCTATCGCTATATGTATCAGAATATTTGTTGAGGAGTTTAAGCGCTGCTTCCGGTTGTCCCTTTTTCTCGCTAAAGGCGGCATAGCTAATAAGCGCTTCTTTCATCGGCGGGGTGCCGCTGATACTTTGGGCGAAGTATTCCATGGCTGTAGGAATCTGATCCATATTGGCCGAGGCAATGGCTCCATACAAGGCAGCTTGGTAATTGTCTGGATCAATTTTGAGAGTCTCTTTTGCAAAATGAGCGGCTTTTGCATTCATTCTCAAGTCTACCAGGTAGAGTGCGGCAAGTTTATTGGGAATTTTTGCATTTGTAGGCCACAGTTTAAATGCTTGTTCGTAGAATTCTGCAGCATCTTCTATATCGTCATTTTTTTGTTCAATTGTTGCCCTGCGAAGTAACTCTTTAGCCTGCATAACTTCTGCAGACTGATTGGTTGATCGCTGAATAATAAGGGCTTCCTGCTGAATAACTTCAACGTCAGCCTCAAAGGAAAGGTTCTCCGATGCCCTTTCAGGCCAGGAAAATTCTTTTTTGGCTGGATAAATAACAACGGTGTTATGGCGTTCTTCTTTTTTCAGGTTCTTTAAGTTGAGAATAATGTCGAGGGCAAAATCCCAGGGAACATCGTTCAATGCAAGTGTCAGAGAGCCGCTTACAGACTCGTCAACGATAAGATTGATTCCACTGATCTGACGAAATAGTCTAAAGACATTGTGTAGGTCAATTTTGTAGAAATCCACACTGATGCGTGTTGATTTATATCCTGAGAACTCGAAGGAATCCTGCATGGCTTCTGCAGCAGTGACTGTCTCTTCACCTGGCTGGGTTCGCTTTGTTAATGCTGCCTCTGAGGAATCGATAAGAGCATCAAGAGTTGGGTCGGAAGCAACAGGGGCCACAACGTCTGCTTCCTTCTGTTCTTTTTTGGCTACTTTTTGGGCTGGAGCTGGTTCATTAATGATTACTAGGAGTCCCTGGGGCACTGTTTTAACTTCGGAGGAGAAAAGTTCTTCAGATGCTGCATCAAATACTATTCGAACTCCGGAACCTCGAGTTGCGACACGAATTTTGGCAAGGCTTGTTCCGATGGCTTTTTCCCGTACTAATTCAGATCCATTGATATTGTTAATATCAATAAACATGGAATCAGCAAGGCCGTCGCGTTCTGTGACGGTGTCCTGTCGATAGTCTTCAATCGGGGTATCAGCCAGAAAGAGAATCTCTGTCTGTGTACCATTTTTCCGAACAACGATATCATGTAATAATGGAACCGTTTCTTGATCTGCAGCCTTCACTACAGGAGGAGCTTTTACGTTAGTGCTTTCCTGTGGAAAAAGACGAATGGAAAGGTCGTTTTCTACCCGATCAATTTGATAGCTATGGCTTTCTGCCAGAGTGATCTCAAATCGAGTAATTGTTGGACTCTTATCCTTGAGAGTTTCAATTTTAAGAGTTGCAAAATCATTTTCAGGGAGAATCGCATTCAGATCTATGGATTCACTGAGTGTTACTTCTGCAATGTCCAAAACCAGACGAGCAGGAGAGAACAGCTCATACATGGTGTATGCGGGGGCACTGTCACCTTTTAACACTAGAAGCAGGCTGTTGCCCTGTAGGTCCGATTCAATACTCTGAATAGAGTAAGATCCTGTTTCTCCAGATGGGGTGGCTGCTTGAGCAGCGCCTGTCAGAAGAAAGAAAAACGAACAGAAAATAGCCAAATAGTACCTGGAGAGCTTAGTATACATTTTTTATTCCTCTCCCTCTTTCTTGAGGAGCATCACGATTTTGCTAGTTAATTTTTTGCCGGCTCTGGTAAAAGCAGTCTCTTCGATTGTTACTTTGTTGCTTTGTATGGAGGTGATAAGCCCACGTCTGCCAATTTTCATCCCTATATTAAGTATATACCCTTTGCCCGTTGTGTCCTCAGCCATTGCAAAATCATTATTATCTGCCATAACAATGGCAACAAGGTTTAACTGGCCTGGTTCAAATAGTTGCATACCTGAGAGCTGCTCATTTATCGGAATGATTTCGTTAATGTTTGCAGATGTGGCTTTTTCTGAAATAAACGGCTGAAAAGGGTCGGGGCGACTTTCAATTTTATATTCAAAAAGTGCTTCCGGAGATTTTTCAGGTAGTGCCAGAGCTTCCGCAGGTGCGCTTTCCTGGGCCGGTGCAGTTGGAATAGCAAGTGCCATTGGAGCACTGCAAGCCACACCCAACATTACAATTGGTAAGGAACTGGCCCAAAGTCGCTTGGTATGTATGGTGAATGTTTTCATAAGCATGCAGTTTGTTATCTACGTTTTTTTCTCTTTTTCTTTTTGTCATCAGGCTTGCTGATTTTTTTATTCGTAAATCGATAAGTGACCAGTCGACAACTGGAGCTGAGAAGCATTTCTGAGCCTTCTTTTTTGGGTCCAGCCATATTGATATTTGCCACTGTAACTATTCGGTCAAGTTTACTTATTTGATTAAGAAAAATACCCATGTTGTGGTAAGGGCCACGAACTTTGATATCAACGGGAATTTCAGAGTAGAAATCCTTGGGGACATCAGCACCCGGCTTAAAAGTAAGAAAATCTAAGCCAGATCCGCGACCCAGTGCGGAGATATTGGTCAGGAGACTTGGGATTTCTTTTTCTTTTGGAAGCAGCGTTGCAGTTGTATCGAAAAGTTCCTGTGTTGCCTGCATCTCAGCTAGCAGTTTTCCTCGGTTTGCAGCTTTTGCCTTTGCCTTTTGGAGTTCCTGCGTAATTTTTGTTTTTTGCTTTGTTAAGCGAGCACTTTCTTCATAATGAGGTTGCATCCACAAAAAATAAAAGAGTACCACGGGAAGTAAAAAAAGAAAAATTGCCAGAGCAATCTTTAGCTTTTTCTCAAGCGGTATGTATTTGTCGTCTATGAAGGTCGCTAATGCGTTAGTCTTTTTCATATATCGCGATGTTTACTGTGAGTTCTTTTTTGCCTTTTTCGGCTCAGCTTCCTTTGGACTTATGATGGAACAAGCCAGCGAAAATCTTTTTAAATTCCGCCCGGATACCTTAGACAGCGTTGCATTGGAGAGATTTACCCCACTGATATATGGGGATTTCTTTAATGCATCCATAAATTGTGCAATTGTTCTGTTATCAAGAGCAACTCCGGATAAAGAAAGACTTGCCCCCTGCTGCTTAAGTGATTTAAGCCACATTCGTTTAGAATCAACATTCCTGGCAACTTCATCAAGAATATGGACAGTTATTGCCGAATCTCTTTTGAGCTTTTTTATAATAGCAATTTTGTTCTCAAGATCTTTTTTCGCCTGTTCGAACTTTTTCATCTCAGCAAGAATTGGGGCGTAACGTTGTTTTTCTTTCTGCAGTTTTGTAATGGATGTTTTAATATTATTTACCTGGGTCGTTTGCAAAAAAGCAACGGCTCCCAGAATAAGAAGCAGAAAGACTAGCAGAGTAGAAAAACTGATTATCTGATTACGCGCCTTGGCACGTTTCTTTAGCTGACGTATGGGTAGGAGATTAATTCTTAGCATAATTACAGCCTATATTACCGATGGGCGGATGGCGATTCCTGTTGCAATTGCCATTTCCGGTCCGACATTTTTCAGATAATCAGGGTCAATTTTCTTTGAATTGACACTCATATTGCCAAAAGGATTAAACAACTCTACTGGCAAGTCAGTTTCGTTGACCAGAAATTCAATCAGGCCTGCAACTTTTGAACCGCCGCCGCTGAGCACCAGACGGGTGAGCGGGGCATCCATATGATTTGCATGATAGAGGTCTATTGCTTTTTTTATTTCCAGTACCCACTGGGTACATGTTGTGGAAAAGATATCCGCTATTTCCTCTTGTTTCTCTTCGGCAGGAATGTGTCCCAGCTTTAACGCTTCAGCTTCATCGAATTCAAGATCGAATGTCGCTTGAATCTGTTCCGTTAACTGGCGACTGCCCACGACAATGTCCCTGGCAACAACGGAGACGCCATCTGAAATGATATTGATGTTCATTTTAGAGGCACCAATATCAACGAGAGCAACGTTTTCATCCTTTGGGTAGTTGTATTCGTATGTGTTTTCCAGGGCAAAGCCGTCAACGTCGACGATGACCGGCTTGAGATTTAAATCTTCGAGCATTTCCAGATAATCATCAACGATTTCCTTTTTTGCCGCAACAAGCATTACATCTGTACGTTCGCCGTCGTCTTTGTTGGTCTTAAGGTCTTGAAAATCCAGGTAAACATCGTCAATATCAAACGGAATATACTGCTCTGCTTCAGATTGAATATGCTCTTCTAGTTCCTCTTCTGACATTACGGAAAGATTAACTTTTTTAACGATTACCGAGTAGCCGGATATGGAAAAACCAACTTTTTTCTTTTTGATTTTTAGATTTTTAAAGAGTTCGGCAATTGTCTGGCCAACGACTTCGGGATCATTCAGGGTACCATCGTCCACCGCTCCGTCCGGGAGTGTTGCACTACCTAGATTGACGACAGCGTAGGCCTTGTCGGTTCGTTTAAGCTGACAGACCTTGACTGCGTGGGATCCGATATCAATACCGACAACAAGGTCTTCGCTGGAGAAGAAGGGCAGGTTCATGGGTGTCTATTTGTTTGCAAAAGAAAGATAATTACATCTGCAACCGTATTATTTCATATGATTACAGGCATTGGCGACTAAATTATATTAAGGACACAAAAAAAAGTGTTTGTCAAGGAGAGGCGTCAGAAAAAGCGGATATTTTCTTCTTGCTAAAACAGGTAGTTAAATAATGGATAGGTGTGGGTAGGGAGTGTCTTGCACCATATATAGCGATTCTAATGAGTCGTGGCTCATTATATGGTGTAGTGTCATATGGGGCTCCGTTCACCTGAACCTATTGATTTTGTTTTGTATGTGTGAACTATTTACAGGGTGTCTTGAAATTGATCTTCGTTTCGAGTAGTTTTGTTTTGTCGTGTCAATATACAGAATTTGAATGCATTTTTTAACGGAGTTTCCCCTTGCTAAGTAGTCAAAAGCCTCAAAAATCAGTAGTTCGTGAGTATGTTGAAGCAATTGTTATTGCTGTGATCCTTGCCCTCTTTATCCGAAGCTTTATTGTTCAGGCTTTCAAAATACCGTCGGGGTCCATGCTGGCAACGCTCCAGATTGGTGATCACCTGCTGGTAAATAAGTTTATTTACGGAGTGAAGCTTCCTATGACAGGGATGGTACTTATTCCCTGGAAAAGCCCAGAACGTGATGATGTTGTGGTCTTCAGGTTCCCCAAGGATCGTTCCATTGACTATATAAAACGGGTAGTCGGTGTTGCAGGCGATAGTATTGAAATGAAAAATAAGCAGCTCTTTATTAATGGCGAGCCCATCAGTAATCCTCATGCTCACTCTACTGACAAGAGCGTGATGAAGGCGAGTGCCGGACCACGAGATAATATGGGCCCTGTCAAAGTTCCTGAAGGAACTATATTTGTAATGGGAGATAATCGTGATAATAGCTACGATAGTAGGTTCTGGGGGTTTGTTCCTGTAAAGGATGTTCTTGGCAAAGCTTTTATTCTGTACTGGTCCTGGGATCTTAACGAGCCGCTTCTGTCCATTGATCGTTTTACTTCCATCCGCTGGACGCGGATTGGAGACATTGTCCGTTGAAGGTGAGCATAAAAACGTGAAAAATTCTTATCAATTTACGCATAAGCATATTCTGGGGATTGAGCAGTTATCCGTCGCTGATATCTTTCATATTCTAGATACAGCTATTTCTTTTAAAGAAATTTCCAATCGTCCCATTAAAAAAGTTCCCACCCTGAAGGGAAAAACAATTATTAATTTCTTTTTCGAGCCTTCCACCAGAACTCGTCTCTCCTTTGAAATTGCAGCCAAACGTATGAGTGCTGATACTTTCAATATCGCTGCTTCAACGAGTTCTGCTACCAAGGGTGAAACGTTAATAGATACCGCTCGTAATCTTCAGGCCATGAACCCTGATATTATTATTATTAGGCATGGTAGTTCAGGCGCTCCCGGTTTGCTTGCCCGTCATGTGGGTGCGTCAATAATTAATGCAGGAGATGGTACCCACGAACATCCTAGTCAGGCACTTCTTGATATGATGACTGTGCGTGAGCATAAGGGAAATATTGAAGGCCTGAAAGTTGCCATTGTCGGAGATATCGCACACTCAAGAGTTGCTCATTCTGATATCCTTGGATTTACTAAACTTGGTGCGGAAGTAAGAGTTGCCGGACCTGCAACTTTTATGGTTCCCGGCCTAGACAAGCTTGGGGCCCATGTCTGCGGGTCCGTTGCGGAAGCTGTGACGGATGCCGATGTGGTGATGGCGCTCCGCATTCAGAAAGAACGACAGGATGATCCCTTGATTCCTTCGCTTCGTGAGTATTCGCAATTTTATGGTATCAATCACGATCTGCTTCAAAAATATGCTCGTCCCGATGCCCTGATTATGCATCCTGGACCTATAAATCGAGGTGTTGAGATGAATCCGGACGTGGCCGATGGTCAAGGATCTGTGATCTTAGAACAGGTAACTAACGGTGTGGCTGTGCGGATGGCGCTATTGTATCTGGTAATGGGTCAGGAAGGAAGCAGGGGAGAATCATGACAACCGTAAAATCGATAGTCCTTCAAAATGGACGTCTCCTTGATCCGGTAACAGGTGTGGATGTAAAGGGCGATTTGTGGATAGAAGATGGAGTCATTGTTCCTGCTCGTGAAACGATTCCCGATGACAGCCTGGTCTTTGATGTACAGAATAAGTGGATAGTCCCTGGGCTGATCGATATGCACGTTCATCTTCGGGAGCCTGGGGAAGAATACAAGGAAACGATTAAGTCCGGAACAATGGCAGCGGCAGCAGGAGGTTTTACCGCTGTTGCCTGTATGCCGAACACCATTCCCGTCAATGATTGTGCCTCCGTTACCCGGTTTATCATAGAGAAAGCGGCAAAAGAAGGCTCGGCACGTGTGTATCCTGTCGGTGCCATCAGTAAGGGGAGTAAGGGGACTGGGCTCGCTGAGTATGGCGAGTTGAAAGAGGCAGGGGCCGTTGCTGTCACCGATGATGGCCTTCCTGTTTTTGACAGTCAGCTGATGCGTCGGGCAATGGAGTATGCTGGCAGCCATGATCTACTGGTGGTGTCCCATTCTGAAGAAATGTCTCTTAGCCAAAATGGCTCTATGAATGAAGGGGTCGTCTCTACCCGTCTTGGGCTACGTGGTATTCCCGCCGCTGCCGAGGCTATTATGGTGTATCGGGAGATAGCTCTTGCGGAACTAACAGGGCAGCGAACCCATATCGCCCATGTGAGTACTGCAGCAGCTAGTGATTTGATCGCTCAGGCGAAGGCTAAAGGAATCAGGGTTACAGCTGAAACAACTCCCCACTATTTCACTCTTACCGAAGAGGCGGTGGCAGATTATAATACCAGTGCCAAGATGAATCCGCCATTGAGAACTGAAGCGGACAGGCAGGCCATCAGAGAAGGTCTGCAGAACGGAACCTTCGATGCCATTGCCACAGATCATGCACCGCATTCCGTACTGGAAAAAGAACTCGAATTTGATCAGGCGGCATACGGTATTATAGGTCTTGAGACTTCTTTGGCCCTCTCTTTGGCTCTTGTAAGAGATGGTGTGATTGATGAATTACGCATGGTGGAGCTGATGTCATCGGCTCCTGCACGCATTCTGAAAGTTGCTGGTGGGACGCTTGCCGAGGGAGCTGTTGGCGATGTTACTGTGATTGATCCGGAAAAGAAGTTTGTTTTTACAAAAGAGTTGATTCTTTCCAAGGGAAAGAACTCACCGTTTCTTGACTGGGAACTGCAGGGAAAAGCGGTGTTAACAGTGATGGGTGGACGGATTACCCATACAGAATTATAGCGAATCCTCTGCGTAGTCAGTTGGGTCAGGCACTCCGGCATCGGTAAATCCGTTTCTGCGCAGTACGCAGGCATCGCATCCGCCACACGCCTTTTCTTCCACGGGGTCATAGCAGCTATGGGTCTTTGCGTAGTCAACGCCAAGTGTCATACCTGTTTTGATGATTTCGGCCTTCGTCATATTCAACAGGGGGGCCTGAATAGAGAATCTGTTGTTTCCTTCCACCCCTGCCTTGGTCCCAAGGTTTGCCATCTGCGTAAAAGCCTCAAGGAATTCCGGGCGACAGTCCGGGTAGCCTGAGTAATCCACCGCGTTTATACCAATAAAAATATCTGTTGCACCAAGGACTTCTGCCCAGGCCACGGCATGGGAGAGAAAAATAGTGTTTCTTGCAGGGACATAGGTGATGGGGATTTCCTCTGTGTCACTTTCCAGATCCCTGCCTTTAGGGACTTCAATGGAATCAGCAGTAAGAGCCGATCCACCGATTTTGTCGAGATCAAGATTAAGAACAAGGTGTTTGGTAACCCGATTTTCGATAGCCGCGCACCGTGCTTTTTCCAGTTCAACGGTCTGTTTTTGACCATATTGAAAGCTGAGACAGTAGCATGAGTAGCCTGCTTTTTGGGCTATTGCTAAAACGGTGGTGGAATCAAGACCACCACTGAAAAGGATGACCGCTTTTTTCTGTTCAGTTGTCATGGGTATTGCCGGGTTTGTATTAGGTGAGAAAATAAGGGAGAACTCTTTCTATGGTGATTGATTCGGGAAGTACTTCAGCCTGATAGGCTAATATCTCTACTCCTTTCTTGCTGACTTCGGCGAGTGCCTTAGCATAGACAGGGTCAATATGAGCAGCAGGCTTGAAGCGGTCAGCATCGCCACGTTGAATACAGAAAAAGATAATCCCCCGATGGCCTTGTTTCACAAGAGTCGCAAGTTCATGGAGATGCTTGGTTCCTCGTGTGGTAACGGCATCCGGGAACATGGCCCAGTCGTCTTCAACGAGTGAACAGTTCTTGATCTCCACATAGATTTTTTCTTCACCTCGTTCAAGGAGCAGATCGAGCCTGCTGGATTTGGAGGTGACCACTTCTCTTTTTAGGGTGTCGATATCCTGAAGTTCTTTGATGCGGCCTTCCAAAATGGCCTCGGCCACTATTCCATTGGTGAGCCCGGTATTGACCCCAATCCATGTAGTACTGCCACGTACCATTTCCAGTGTCTGAGGATATTTACGTTTTAAGTTCGGGGATGTGGAGAGCATCACTTTGCTTCCAGGCGTTGAGCAGCTTCGCATGGTACCGGTATTCGGGCAGTAGACAGTGATTTCCTGGCCTTCGTCTGTGGTAACATCTGCCAGAAAACGCTTGTAACGTTTAATAAGTGTTGCGGGCTGTAGCGGGGTTTCAAATAGCATGGATAAAGGGATGTGAATTTTAATATCAATTATGTTTAATCTTTGAAGAATCGTCTCAAATACAGTATAAGGAGTGCATACTCAAAGGGGAAGAAGAAAGCACTGTCCCCTTAGAATTTTTTCTAATTGATAGTGCCTGTTTCAGTTGTACAGGCAGAAAATACAAGACCTCTACAGGAGAAGCATTGTTATGAAATTAGGTTTAAACGGCATGGGTCGGATTGGAAAACTTTCCCTCTGGCACCACGTCTCCAGAAAACATTTTTCAGAGCTTGTGGTTAACGTTGGTCGTGAAATCGGTCAGGGGCTGGAGGATCTTGCAGCTTCGGTGGAGCGGGATTCGTCATATGGACGGCTTGGTACCTATCTGCATGGTCATAGAGGCGGCAGGGTGATTGAAGAGTTGAACAACGAAGCTGGAACCATGGTTATTAACGGTGTTCCGGTCAAGTTTCTTCGTACTGCAAGAAATCCGAAAGATATCGCCTGGCAGGAAAACAATGTGAAGCTGGTGGTTGATACCACCGGAGCTTTCACCGATCCCACGGCCGATGCTGATGCGGGTTGGGGGGCTTTACGCGGTCACTTACAGGCCGGGGCTGAAAAGGTGATGCTGTCTGCGCCCTTTAAGATTAAATCCAAGGGCATTGATATGCCGGGAGATGCTGTAACGGCTGTTATGGGGATCAATGATGAGGATTATGACCCTTCCAGACATGCACTTATTTCGGCGGCGTCCTGCACCACAACCTGTCTTTCCTATATGATTAAACCGCTGATGGAGTCCATTGGGGCGGAGAATATTTTAAGTGCCTCTATGGTGACTGTGCATGCCGCCACCGGCAGCCAAAAAGTTCTTGATACTTTGCCAAAATCCGGCGCTGCAGATTTGAGAAAAAATCGTTCTATTCTGAACAACATTATTCTTACAACCACCGGGGCTGCCAAGGCTCTGGCTCTTGTTATCCCTGAAATGCAGTCCATCGGGTTTATTGCAGAGTCCGTTCGTGTCCCCACCTCAACCGGGTCACTTATTGTGCTCGTGATGAATTTTCAGGATGATATTGAGAGTCCAATCAAACGGAGTCGAATTAATTCCATTTACAGCGAGTACGCAGAAAACAGTAAATACCTCGAATATACTGAAGATCAGAATGTCTCTTCAGATATTATCGGAGTACCTGAAGCAGCTGCCGTGATCGAAGGGACTGAGACCCATACCCGCACAGCATCGATTCCGGTCAATCTTCAAAAACTGAAGAGCTGTTCCATTGATGCTGGAGCAGATCATATCCTGAATGTTCCCATTACCCAGGCAGTCGTTTATGCCTGGTATGATAATGAGCTTGGAAGTTATACCAATACATTAGGTGATCTGACGGTAACCGTCGCCGACAAAATGCTGTAGGTGCATATCCGCCGAATGAGTGGTGGAGATGTCGCTGCTGTTGCCGCTCTTGAGGCACGTTTTTTTTCGTCGTGGAGCAGGCAGCAGGTTGCCTCCGAGCTTCAAAGGGATACTGGAATTGCTTTTGTGGCCATGTCAGCGGATGGAAATGTCATGGCATGGTGTTGCGGGATGCTTGTCGGAGGTGATGCCGAACTGCTGAAAATTGCCGTGCATCCCGATGTCCAAAAACAGGGAGTTGGTTGGGCTTTGTTAGGAGCGTTCTGTTGCTTCTGTGAAAAGAAAGAGATCGAGCAGGTGTTTCTTGAGGTTCGTGCGGAGAACTATCCAGCGCTTCAGCTCTATAAGAAACACGGTTTTTTCGAAAGTGGAAGGCGTAGAAACTATTATAGGGATCCTGTGGACGATGCAGTTATCTGTGTCTGCAGATTTCCACGCGATACAGTATAAGAGGAAGAGTGCATGAATACAATTCGTGATCTTGATTTGAAGGGAAAACGGGTACTGGTAAGGGTTGATTTTAATGTCCCCATGGATGGGGATAAGAATATTACCGATGATATTCGTATCCGTATGGCCCTGCTAACGATGAATCATATTCTGGATCAGGGCGGCAAGCTGATACTCTGTTCTCATATGGGACGTCCCGGGGGCCAGCGGGAAATGGATTTTAGCCTTGCTCCTGCCGCCAGCCACCTCTCCACTATTCTAGAACGTCCCGTTTTACTCGCTCCCGATTGTATTGGAGAAGAAAGTGAAGCGCTTGTGGCTGCAATGCAGCCAGGTGATGTGGTGATGCTTGAAAACCTGCGTTTTCATAAGCAGGAGACAGCAAACGATGCGTCTTTTGCCGAACAGGTCGCACGTATGGCCGATGTTTATATTAACGATGCCTTTGCCGTGTCTCATCGTGCTCACGCATCCGTGGTGGGGATTCCTGCCTATGTCGCCGAAAAGGCAGCTGGCTTCCTGCTGCAAACTGAAATGGATTTTTTCCATAAGGCGATGCATGCTCCGGTTCGCCCCCTAGTCGCGCTGGTCGGAGGGGCTAAGGTTTCCTCCAAACTTGGTGCTTTGCACAGTATGCTTGATAAGGTTGATACCATGATTATTGGTGGTGCAATGGCCAATACTTTTCTGAAAAGTCAGGGCGTGGGCATGGGAGCCTCCAAGATAGAAGAGGACCTTCTTGAGAGTGCCAGGGAATTTGTAAAAGAAGCTGAGAAGAAAAAGGTTAAGCTCTATCTGCCCGTTGATTTTGTGGTGGCTGATCGCTTTGCTGCTGATGCTGTTACTAAGAATGTCACTTCTCGTGATGTCCCGGAAGGCTGGATGGCACTCGATATTGGTCCTGCAAGTACTATCTATTTTCAGGAAGCGATGGCCGATGCCCGAACAATAGTCTGGAATGGGCCCATGGGCGCTTTTGAGATGGATGCCTTTGCCCGGGGTACCATGGCCATGTGCCAGGCCGTTGCCTCATCACACGCCTTGTCGGTGACGGGTGGAGGGGATTCCAATGCGGCGGTAAAAAAATCCGGAGAAGCAGCAAATATTTCATATATGTCTACAGGTGGCGGTGCTTTTCTGACGCTTATGGAAGGAAAGACATTGCCGGGTGTGGAAATCCTTAAAAGTTGATTTTTCAAAGAATTTAGTGATATGGAGATGGAATGAAACGTAGACCATTACTTGCTGGGAATTGGAAAATGCATACAACTGTGATTGATGCCTGTCAGTTGGCTGCAGAAATTGGGAAATGTTCCGTCGGGCTGGCTGACAGAGATGTTTTACTGGCACCACCCTACACAGTGCTCAGTGAGGTGGCCCACGTCCTGCAAGGCAGTGACGTTTTGATCGCTTCTCAGAATGTCTGTTGGGAGGAAAAGGGTGCCTTTACCGGCGAGATCTCGCCAACTATGGTGAAGGCAGCTGGAGGAACGGCCGCAATCCTTGGCCATTCCGAGCGACGACAGATCTTTCATGAAGACCATGAAATGATAAATATGCGAGTTCATGGTGCATTGCAATTCGGGTTGATGCCAGTTTTTTGCATTGGAGAGACTCTTGAGGAACGGGAAACTGATAAAACTTTTTCTGTTCTCGAAGAGCAATTCCGAAAAGGACTTGCAGGAGTCAGCCACGATGAGATGAAAAAAATTGTTGTGGCCTATGAACCTGTTTGGGCAATTGGTACCGGAAAAACAGCAACTAAGGAGCAGGCGCAGGACGCTCATGCATTTATTCGGAAATTAATAGCAGAAATGTTTGAAAAAGCTATTGCCGACTCTGTGAGAATATTGTATGGTGGCTCGGTTAAAGCTGATAACGTTGACGAGCTTATGGCGCAACCTGATATTGATGGTGCGCTTGTCGGCGGTGCAGCTCTGGATGCTGAATCGTTTTGCAGGATAATAAATTTTATTTGAGACCCTATAGTTCATGCCAACTATTTTAACCATTGCCCATATTTCAGTTAGTTTTTTTCTGATTATCATTGTCCTGCTCCAACATGGAAAAGGCGCTGATGCTGGCGCGGCATTTGGTGGCGGCGGGTCGAGTCAGTCGCTGTTTGGATCGGAAGGCCCTGTTCCACTGTTGAATAAAATTACTACTGCAGCAGCGATAGTTTTTATGGTAACATCCGTAAGTCTTGCTTATATATCATCAACCTCAAGTACCGGAACAATGATGAACGTAGTACCGCAAGCAACCCTGGTGGAAGAAAAAACAGAAGCTAATGTGGAGAAAATTATTCCAATGCCCACAGCAGCAACTGAAGAAACAGCACCAGCTCCAGAGGCTCCAAAAGCTCAGGAATAAAAAAGTTTTAGAATTGTGTGCCGAAGTGGTGGAACTGGTAGACACGCTGTCTTGAGGGGGCAGTGATCTTCGATCGTGCGAGTTCGATTCTCGCCTTCGGCACCATTTAATGAGAAGCCTTGTAACTTTAATTAGTTACAAGGCTTTTTCTGTTTTCAGACCTTCTCTTTCTTAATTCAAAGAATACAAGAGCATACTAGAGGCCTGAGTTAATCTGTTGAGCGATAAGCAGGTAACGGTATACTCTATGATCAGATTCAGGTAGAAAATCGATCTATTACCGGTAGCTCTGGAAAATATTTATATATTATTACAGAATGTTCTCCAGTGACTCCGAGCCTGTTTTCCTCTGCCAGCCTCCTTTTTGCCTCATAAATTTCCTTCATCCCCTTAACTAAACAAACTTTTCCTTAAAAAACACAGGCACGATGTGGTATGATTTGGAATGGCATTCATGCAGGAAGTCTTTCAACCCTAACCAGTTGTCAAAGTCTGTGAATACAAACAAAACAAAGAGTAAAAGAAAACATTTAACCTGTAAACATCTGAGCCGCAACAGTTGTGTTACGAAAAACAACGAACATACAGGTACATGGGGGCAGCTTTTTAATGCCATTCAGGACCCTGTTCTGGTTGTGCAGCCAGATGGTATTATCATCGAAGCCAACGATGCGACATTACAGGCTGCAAGAAAAAGTAGAGATGAGGTTGTTGGCATGGGAATCTGCAAGATTGTTCATGGCGGCAGATGGCCGCATATCAAATGTCCCCTGGAGGAATTTCTTAAAACATGCGCACCCAAAGTCGAGGAGACGCGCCTCCCCGGATTCTTTGGTGAGTTTTCATTTACCATATCACCTGTTAAAGAATCGGATGGCACAATAAATAAAATCATGTTGATTGCCAGGGAACTCACCAGAGATGAAAGCAGAAAGGTGGATTCCATCCGAACAGCAAAACTTGCAGCCATAGGTGAACTGGCTGCGGGTGTTGCCCATGAAGTGAACAATCCTATCACCGGAATAATTAACTATGCTCAAATTCTTCTCGACAGGTACCAGCTTGATCAGGAGGGAGTCAGCATCCTGCATAAGATCATGAAAGAGGGGAATCGCATTGCTACAATTACTCACAACCTCCTCTCCTTTTCACGAGCTGAAAGCTGCGAACCGGGGCTGGTCAATCCTGAGGATGTAATCGGGGATAGCCTTACCCTGATACAGGGACAGCTCAAAAAAGACAGAATTATTGTCGAAACACACTTCCCAGAAGAAAGCGTCATGATTATTGGTGATTTTAGACAATTGCAACAAGTTGTTCTGAACCTGATCAGTAACAGTCGCTATGCATTAAACAGAAGATACCCGGGCAGCGATCCTCAGAAAAAAATTGAAATTTCCTGTGGCAGGAAAAAAAATGGAGAAGCTTCTGTGTATCATATCATTCTTAAAGATTATGGAACAGGAATGCCCCAGTCGATTTTAGAACGACTCTTTGAACCATTTTTCACCACCAAGGCACCTGGTGAAGGGACAGGGCTTGGCCTCAGTATAAGTTATGGCATTATTAAAGATCATGGAGGTGATTTACGCGTAAATTCGATTTTGGATAACTATACTGAAATGATCATCGAGCTTCCGGCAGAAATATAATCATATGGAAAAAGATAGGCTCTTTTGAAATTCAAGTGGGTAAAGCAAATTCATTTATCTTAGAAAAATCCAGCTTGCCTGTCAAAAGATAAGCAATTGTTTTGAAGTGTTTGCGCTTGTAGCCTCTCGCTTTTCGCTTTGCGG
>Ga0208901_1000347_pt1 | contig 25320 bp, 17 predicted proteins | sample AntAceMetag02UKF_FD_184764 | JGI IMG/M metagenome (GOLD analysis project Ga0208901, IMG submission 184764) | Saline lake microbial communities from Ace Lake, Antarctica - Antarctic Ace Lake Metagenome 02UKF (SPAdes) (version 2) | ecosystem: Environmental > Aquatic > Non-marine Saline and...
CAACTTGCTTCTAAACTACATCTTCCGACTTAGATTGTCAAGCAAGAAATCAATCTTTCCTTAAAAATGTTCTCGCCGAAAGAATTTACCTTTATACATAATCTGCACTTCACTTGTCAATAACTTTCTTTATGCAAATTCACTTTTTTCACCAAGGAAATGAAGTACCGTTTCTACTTTCTTTCGTCGGCGATGTCAACCTGTTTTCCTACAAACTCCGTTCTTCAGGAGCCACTCTTGAGCCCGGAAAATATGTCCCAACTTTTCAGGATGCGAAATGCCTGGCGTACCTGGTTATCCCTTTCCAGAAGTTCCTGTGCTTTTTTCTGCTTTTCCGTCAGTTCATCGCCATCGGTTTCTTTCTTATCTTTATTGTCCTGCAGGGGAATATGCCCCTTGAGGTCTTCCTCCCGAACAAACTCCGGGGTCTTCTTCTTTTCCTTTTTCTCTCCAATCTCAAATAGAACTTCAAGATCGGGCGTAATCCCGCTTGACTGGATCGATGTTCCACTCGGCGTATAATACCGGGCCGTTGTCAATCGCAATCCCGACCCGTCTGACAGGGGAAGAATGGTCTGCACAGACCCTTTTCCAAATGTCCTTGAACCGAGAATCAGCGCACGCTTATTATCCTGCAATGCCCCTGCGACAATCTCCGATGCACTCGCGCTGCCACCATTTACCAGAACAACAATGGGATAATTTCGCTTGGGTCCGTCTTTGTGGGCGGAAGCCTTGATATTGTGGGAATTGCCTCTTCCTTTTGTGGTTACAATGACGCCTGAATCAAGGAAGAGCTCAGAGACTTCGATGGACTGGGAAAGGAGTCCTCCCGGATTATTTCTAAGATCAACAATAAGCCCTTTCAAATCCCCTTTTTTCTCAAGCGCGTCAAGGGCCGCGGTAAGATCTTTGGTAGTATTGCCCTGGAAGTTTGAGACCCTTACATATCCTATCTGTGGAGAGAGGGAGTAATAGCGAACGCTCTTCAGTGGAATAACTCCACGGATAATGGAAAACTCGAGCGGCTTTTCCTCTCCTTTCCGGACAATTGTCAATTCAACCGGTGTCCCCTTAGCGCCCCTGATCTGTTTGACCGCCTCAATGAGCGTCATATCCAAGGTTGACTCGCCTCCGACCTTCACAATTTTATCTCCGGCTTGGAGCCCTGCCTTATCTGCCGGGGTACCTTCAATGGGTGAAACCACCGTAAGGACCCTGTCTTTAACAGTAATTTCAATACCGATCCCCGAAAAACTTCCCTGCGTCTCAACCATCAACTCAGAGTACTCTTCCTTGGTCATGAACGATGAATGAGGATCAAGGCTTTTGACCATCCCCGTAATGGCGCCATATATCAGGTCTTGAGATTTCTGTGGTTCTACATAGTTTTTCTCGATCTGTCTGAGAACTTCCGTAAGAATCTCTATATTCTTGTATATTCCCTTGGTATCGGCCTCCACCTCCCCGCCACTGCCCTGGAAGAAAAGCAACCCACCTGCAAGCACACACATTATTAGAATATTTACGACGAATTTCCTTTTCAGAATCGGCATGTGCATCTCCTCATATGAAACTTCGTTTCGGTTCAGGGTTCAAGGTTCAAGGGTTCCTCGCTTTCGCTTCGCTTTAGACGGGATCTTCAACAAGGTTGGGATCGCAGCCGTCTGCCTTAAAACCCACGATTTTTACTATCAATAGCCTATTTTAACGCAAACCATTCCAGAGGGTCAAGACTCCTTCCTGCCTTTCTGATTTCGAAGTAAAACCTTGCCGCCCCTGAGATTCCATCCGTCCCGACCACACCAACTACATCGCCTTTTTTCACAAGGTCCCCTTCAAGCCTGGTTCTTTTTGAAAGATGTGCGGATACGGTGTAAAATCTTTCTCCATGATTAATTATAATCAGTTCACCATATCCTTTCAACCTTCCTGAAAAATCCACCTTCCCTGGAAAAACAGCTCTTACATGAGCACCCGGAGGCATTGCAACCAGGACACCTTTCTCTTGTTCCTGCCTGTTTCCTTTAAATAATTCCTTTCCGCCCAGAATCCTGCCTTGAGAAGGGAACGGAATTTTGCCTTTCAACTTTCCAAAACTCTCGGGAACACCGACATCCACAACCTCTTTTTCTCCCTTGTGCAAAAAAGTGGAATCTAAATCCTCTGCGGTATTCTGCAGTCGCCTTACGGAAAGTTCGTAAAACTCCTTTTCTTTATGGGTCGTCATGAGCCGAAAGATTTTTTCTTTGACAGCAATTTTCAGACTTTCAAGATTGCTCTGCTCTATGCGATAGACCTCTTCAATCTCCGACAGGCTCTTTTCGATCGCCTTCGCTCTCCGTCGACGTTCCATCGCCAAATCCATCACCCGCACGAGATCGTCTCGACCCTCAGCCATAACCACTTTTAGATATTTCACTCTTCTAAGAAACTGCCAGGGCGCCTCCACATCTCCCAGAGCTTTAACATACCCCTGTTTGGTATATTTGTACATAGCAATCAATCGCCGTATCACCATATCTTCGGCTTCTTTTTCTAAAACCCTGGCTTCAACAAGTTTCATTTTCAATCGACCGGCTTCGGCTTCAGTTTTTCGTATCTGCCCCTGCAACAATGAAATTGCCGCTTTTTTTTCTCTAACTTCCTTTTCCAGGTCTTCAAGTTCTGTCAACAGCCCTTTTTCGCGGGAATCCACCTGATTAAGTTTCAATTTTTCATTAGATAACTGGGATTCAATTTCGCCTATCTGCGACTGCCTGGTGGGGGACGAACTCCACGATATTGGCACAGAGGACAAGCAGGCAAAGGCAGAAAAAAAAACGCCTCCCAGCAAAAAGGCTCTCACTCTTTTTGTTATGAAAAATGTTAACATTTACTCGCTCAGATCAGTTTGACACAAAACGGCTCGTGGCAATAAAGCTGCCCGTAACCCCCAGGGCAATGCTTACTATAAGGAGGAAAAAGATATATTCCATCGGCAGAAAAACAAAATCAAGGGTGACAATGCCAAAAAGATGGATCTTCTTTGCTGCAAAAATGATATAACACAGGAAAAGAACAACGAGAGAGCCTATTCCGCCTGCAGCCCCAATGACGGCACCCTCAAATACGAAGGGCTTTTTCACGAACCAGTCTGTAGCTCCAATCAGCTTCTGTATTTCAATTTCTTCTTTTCGGGCATAAATAATCAGTTTGATGGTGTTCATTATAACGAAAAGAACCCCAGAGCACACAACTCCCCCAATAACAAATCCTGCCAGGGCCATATTCTTCATCAACGGGTCGAGTCGGTTCAACCATTCATGGTTGAACTGGACCTCTTCCACCCCATCCAGCTTCCCAAGATTCGCCTCAATCTCTATTATTTTTTTTCCAAAATCGTGCCCCTCACCTTCACCTTCAAAAATGACTTCATAGGAAGCGGGAAGCGGATTGCGCGATAAACGATCCAAAAGAACGGATTCCTGACCAAGGGCACTTTTGAGATCTGACAGAGCCTGTTTTTTCGAAATATATTCGCTTATTTCTGCTCCGGGAAGTCCTCTTATAAAAGAATCAACCTTGTCTCGTTTAAAATCACTGATACCATCCTGAAGATAGACGGTCATTGAAAAGGTATTTCCCCAACTTTTCATCCAGGCATTGAGATTGCAGAACAAAAGAAAAAACAAACCAAGAATCACGAAAGCACCTATCGTAGCGCCAACTGCGACACCATGAACAAACCGATTTTTTCGGATATGGCTCAATGCCTGTTTTATAACATGGGAATGGGCGCCTGTTGCCATGATGTGATTAGATTCTTTCTTTATTTAAAACGATCGTCCGAAAATCATTATTATCCAGGAGTTCCCGACTGTGGGTTGCAACCACCACAGTCGCCCCTCGTTGGTGAACGTCCCTGAAAAGAACCATAATCCGTCTGGTCAAATCAGAATCCAGATTGCCCGTAGGTTCATCAGCAAGCAGAATTAGCGGTTCCTTAACAATTGCCCTGGCAATGGCAACTCTCTGTTGTTCCCCTCCTGACAGTGCAAGGGGCGATAGGTGGGCTTTTTCTTTCAAACCAACGGAATTGAGAATCTGGCAGGTTTTACTCTTTATTACGCTGAAAGGCAGATTCATAATCTCCAGAACGATGGAAACATTCTCAAATACGGTCCGGTTGGGCAGCAATTTGAAATCCTGGAATACGTAGCCGATCTTTCGCCGGAAGAGATCAAGCCTCACCCCGCCAATCCTGTTTAAATCAATATCGTTGACCAAAATACTTCCGCTTGAGGGTTTTTCAGAGCCGGAAATCAGCTTCAATAATGTTGTCTTCCCTGCACCGCTTGGACCCGTTATAAAAACGAACTCGCCCTTGGCAACATGCATATTCACATCATGCAGAGCGGTATGATCACCAAATTTCTTGAACAAACGGAATAATTGAATCATTTTCTATCAGGTCAAACCGAATGCGTTTTTTTGTCGTCCCCTCAATAGGTTCCCATGGCCCTCAATAATCTGGCCTTTGCCAGGTGATAATCGAAAAGAGCATTGAAGCGATTCACCCGAGCTCTGGTCAGATATCTCTGTGCGTCAAGGACTTCCGTGGATGTGCTCACCTGTGCCTTGTAGCGCTCCTGGCTCACCCTCAGATTTTCCTCCCCCTGTTCTACAGCCTTTTTTGTGATGGGAATATTTTCCTCTGCAGTCTGCAGGTCCAAAACCGCATCTTTCACCTGCAGCTGAATCTGTTGTTCCAGCTCCATTTTGGTCTTCATGACTTCATTTTTTACGCTTTCACTCTGCTTTACGGAGTAGTACGTCTTACCCCATTCCCAGAATGTCCATTCAAGGCCAACAGCCGCCTCCCAGTTACTGGCTTGATGATAATCTCCACCCGACACCGAAGCAGTATCTCCTGCCTTGATATAATCCCAGGTGAACACTACCTCGGGATAATATTTGCTTTTGCTTAACCGGATCTGTTGATCCGTCTGCAGGAGATTCACATCAATAAGTTTCATCTCCGGGCGATTCTTAAGGGCGATTTCCACGTAAGCCTGAAAATCACCTTTTTCAGGGTTATGGACCTCTATTTTTTGCACCTCTACTTCAGCATTCACCGGCCTGGATAACAGTGCATTGAAATTGGAGCGAGCCAGTCTGGCCCCGTTCTTTGTAGACGTCAAATCATGTTTTGCATTGCTGGCATTTACTTCCGACTCTAGCAAATCATTAATGGGGATCATACCTACCTTGTAGAAATTCCGAGCCACTTCCGCATGGGATTCCAGGGCTTCTTCTGCCTTTAATGCGGTTTCCACAGCCATATCCGCCGTAAGGATGTTAAAATAGGCTGCCTTGGCATTCAACGCCAGATCCAGTTCTTCTGTCTTTACCTCCAACTCAGACTGATCGATACCCAATTCCGATAGACGATAAGCGCTGATCAAGGCAAACCCGGTAAAAATAGGCTGGGTTATAGTCCCTCTCCACTGGTAATTATTCAAACTACCTATTTCAATCGGTCCGGGCAATCCTGAAAAAAAGACTTCCTGGTTCTGTCCATACCTCTTATACCCGTAAGAGGTACTTAATTTGGGCAGAAAATCGGCTCTGGCCTGTTTCTTCACATATTCCGCCTGATTAATCCGCTCTTTTTTCGCTTTCAATTTCCAGTTGTTAGCCAGTGCCTCTTTCACACAGTCATCCAAGGTATACACCTTTTTTTCTTCGGCCGTCGCCTCCTGAAAAAGCAAGAAGATGACTAAAAGAAAAAGGATACACCCCGGCATGAAAACGCTTGTGCGCTTCATTTCCCGTCCCTCCGTTAGGATCTTTCACGATAGATTAGTACTTAAGTACGGGTATTCATTAAAACAGGGGCCGGAATATGTCAATGCAAACTTTACAGCAAACCCCGTTAAGCACTTGCGTAGTATAGCCGTTAAGTATTTGTTATGGTATGCCATAATCCTAAAGGCTACCATTAGAATCAAGTCTCTATTCACTCGTCACTCGTTACTCACCACTCCCCCCCTCCCCACTTGACACGCTTGAGGCAGGGTACTATTTTCCATTTAAAGGCAGGTTCAACTTCCTGATTTGCTATAAAGTACCCTGAAAAGATAATTATCTATTTTCCCACGCGGCAACGGTCTATGAAAAGAAACGGAACCAAATATATATGGCTGATTCTTATCCTTGCATTCCTTTTTCTCTGGACAAGAAATGAGAAAATCTCTCTTTTTCCCAGCCGGAACCCGACTGCCGAGACACTTGACTATAACCGCGACACCGCCGAAACCGGTGGCAGGGCAACCATTGTCTCTTCCGATGAAAAAATAAACATGGACGTCTTCGAAAAGAGCCATGGGGCCGTAGTGAACATTGCCACAACAACCCTGGGCATGAATTTCTGGATGGAGGTCATTCCCCAAAGGGGCCAGGGGTCAGGTTTCATCATAGACAGAAGGGGATATATCCTCACAAACAATCACGTGGTGGCCAAGGCCCGGAAGATGACCGTCACCATGGCCGACGGAGAGAAAATTGAAGCCTCCCTGATCGGCAGAGACCCCGGATTTGATCTGGCAGTTATCAAGATTCCCGAGAACAAAGTGAACGTGGTGGCACATCTCGGTGATTCAGACGCCATCAGGCCCGGGCAGAAGGCCATCGCCATAGGCAACCCTTTCGGCCTTTCCCACACCCTGACAACAGGAATCATCAGCGCCACACACCGGAGTATAAGAACGGAAGACGGCAACCAGATAGATGATCTGGTCCAGACTGATGCGGCCATCAATCCCGGCAATTCGGGTGGACCTCTTTTGAACTCCAACGGGGAAGTAATCGGGATCAATACAGCCATATTCAGTCTGTCGGGCGGATATCAAGGCATCGGTTTTGCCATTCCGATCAACCTGGCCAAACGGGTAGGCACACAGCTCATTACATCGGGAAAGGTAGCGCGCCCCTGGCTGGGGATTACCGGCATTTCCGTCACCCCGAATCTCGCCGAAGGCCTTGGGCTGAGTGCCCGGGAAGGAGTCCTGGTGGTAGAAGTAATAAGAGGAGGCCCCGGGCATCAAGGTGGCCTGAAGGGTGGAAACAGGCAGGTGGTCATTGCGGGAGTGAGAATACTCCTGGGCGGCGATATCATTACGGCAATCGATGACAAAAAGATTTACGACATGCGCCAGATGGTCAGGCTTCTGGACAGGATGCGGGTGGGAGAAGCTGTAGTTCTGGGCATTGTAAGAGACGGGTACGAAAAGGAAATTGACATTACACTCGCTGAAAAGCCTTAATCAAGTACCTTGGCTGGATTTGGAAAGGCCTGTCCAATCCAGTGCCTCCCGGTGCTTTACGTATTGAACGGATCCTCCTCCCACACTCGGAATCATTCCAGTCTCAGTTGTTTCCTCCTCGAAACCATTCCTATTTTCTTCTGAGTTTTGCAACATACTAAAAAGAGAGACTTTTTCAGGTTGGGAAGGGTCTTCTTTAAACCGATGGTTTTCCGTAGACATGGTATTGCCTAATCCGGATGCAGGGAGAAGGTAGTTTAAAAGCCTCATTCCGTTTTCCTTTGACGAATGGGAAGGGACTATCACCGGCTCTTTTGGGGCAAGGGTCTCCAGAACCATCTCTATCCTGCCGTCTTGAACCCACAGGCTGAATTCCACAAAATCCGCTCTCATGGAAAGCTCCACTCTTTTCACCGTATATACAACAAAATCAAAAAATTGGCCTATCAACCGGGAATCTATGGGATCCCCTATTTCCTGGGATATTCGCTGGTATGCCTTGAAAAAACCTGTAATCTGGTCAATATCCGCAGCAATGGTTGTCGTATCAAAGCAAATCCGATAGGCCTCTCCTTCAGCAACTCTCTCCTTCTTTTCCTCCTCCTGTTTCGTGCTCCTTTCCAGATCTGCTCCATCCGGGGCAAGGGAAATCTCCTGCCCCCCCGCAAATAGATATCCTTTTCCCTCGCAAAGGGAAACCACCTCCTCTGCAGTCCGGCGAAACCCTTCATCCGCTTCAAGGCAGAAAACCGTCCGGGTAATTTCATCCAGACTGGTAATTCCTTTGATAGCCTTATAAAATCCATCCTCCCTCATGGAAATCAGGTCGGCCTCTTCACGGGCAATCGTTCTGATGGCGCCTGCAGTTTTTCTTTCCAGAATAGCATTGCGAATGGGATCGTTCACGAACAGGAGTTCATGAACGGCGGTACGTCCCCTGAAACCAATATCGCCGCAGTGTCCACATCCGACCGGCCTGTAGAAAGTAAAATCGTCTTTTTCCGACAATGTCACGCCAAAGGAATCGATCAGAGCCGCCTCCGGTTCATAGGGCTCTTTACAGTAAGAGCACAAAACTCGGACCAGACGCTGTGCCACCACGGATACCACCGTGGATGAAATAAGGAACGTATCAATTCCCATATCCATAAGCCTGAGGAGGGCGCCCGTTGAATCATCCGTATGGAAGGTACTCAACACTTTATGCCCGGTCAAGGCCGCCTGAATTACAGCTTCCGCCGCAGTAGGGTCACGGATCTCACCAACCATGATGACATCAGGGTCCTGACGCATCATCGATTTCAGAAAATCCGAATAGGTCTGGGCCAGTTTGGGATCCAGCTGCCCCTGCACAACCCCATCCATAACATACTCAACAGGATCCTCTACGGTAATAATCGATCTGGTACCATCATTCAAATAGATCAAAGAAGAGTAGAGCGTTGTGGTCTTGCCACTTCCGGTGGGACCGGTGACCAGCATGATGCCGGAAGGCTGGTCTAGGATTCTCTCAAAATTTTTCAAGTTCACAGGAGAAAGTCCCAGCGAATCAAGGCCCATGAGTTCGGTTTTCCGGTAGAGGACCCTGATGACGATATTCTCTCCATAGGCCGAGGCATATACGGAAACCCTGAGATCCACTTCCTGATCCATGATCTTGGCCTCGATTCGACCGTCCTGGTGTTTTCTTTTCTCTGAGATATCCAGTTTACAAAGCACCTTGATCCTTGACGCAAGACTCAGTGCAAAGGAAATGGGCAAATCGGTCTTATGCTGGAGGATCCCGTCTATTCGATATCGTATCCTGATCGATTTTTCTTTTGGTTCGATATGGATATCACTGGCCTTTTCAAGGATAGCGTTTGTAATGATATAGTCCAGAATACTGGTAACATTATCCCCCTCGCCCAAAGAAAACTTCTTATCCCCTACCACCAGGTCTTTTTTCTGTTTCTCGAAAACAGACATTCCGGCAGGTGTTGCCTTTCGAAAATGCTGTTTGATAGCGTTATGAATATCTCTTGCAGGTGCAATGGCCGGCTCAATCCTGCACCGGAATACCTGTCTTAACTCGTTGATCGTCTGTTGATCAAGGGGATTGGCCATTATAACCGTAATGGCTTCCTTACCCTTGAATGCGGGTAGAATCTCATTTTTCAGAAGAAATTCTTCATTGAGACCCTTCAACAGAGATCGGTCGATCAGGTGGAAATCGGGGGCAATTTTCGGGATTCCCATCTGTATGGTCAGGGCGTTTATCAGGGCGGTTTCCGTGATGGCACCCATGCTCGTCAGGATGTCGCCCAACTTACCACCGTTTTTTTTCTGATTGACAAGCGCCTTTTTGAGTTTCTCAGGAGCAACCAGGCCAATCTTGACAAGCAGATCCCCCAGTCGGATCCTTTTCCCATGTTTATTCAAAACCTTGTTGAGACGGACACTGCTCAGGAATTTCATATCGACGCAAATTTCTCCGATGGGTCGATATGCCTTCTGTCTCTTCTGGACGGAAAGGGCTCTGGATAGCTGATCAGGGGTGATGATCCCTTCTCGAACGAGCAGATCTCCAACCTTTATTTTTTCCTTACCGCTCACGATCCCTTCTCTCCAATACTTGCATTGTAAATACCTCTGAACTCACCCTGAATAACCTTTTCAACGTTTTTTTCTCGAGAGGACCTGTCCGGTTTGGCCCTTTCAAGAAAAATATCCGGCGACAGATCAGTTTCAGGGTCAAACTGTCGGACACCCTCACTGAACTCCGCTTTCAGAGAAGGGGGAAGGCATCTTTTGCTCTCCTCCTCCATATGCTTCAACATTCTTTTCAGGGGAATTTCCACATGATCAAGGGGAACGTGGGTGAGAAAAAAGGCAAAATGGGCAGGAGCCCATCTGGCCACAATATCAGACTTGCGCATTGTTCGCAGGATGATTTTCTGCATGGCAAACAGTAGGTCATCCACCTGTTCGGATGGTATTTTCCCTGCAATGGCAGGTAAATTAGAAATACCCAGAGTAAAAAGGGTAATCGGGTATTTGTTTCTGGTCGCACTTTCAATCTCTCTTTCCAGAACGCCCATGAAAAAAGCCATGGAATAGCCTTTTGTTTCAGCGTCAATCACAGACAATTCCTGAGATATCTGGGAAAAGATTTTTTTTTCAAGGACTCCATGGGCCAGATCCAGGGCCAGGGAGAAACTCTGCCGGTCATCTTTTCCAAGCTCGTCAACCCCCATATCCTCAAATGCGAGTACCGTCCGTACCGGTCCGCCGCTTTTTGTATGGATATAGATTTCGTCATACCCCTGTTCGCGTTCTCTCAAATTCCCCATCGGAAGAAGGGTTTCGGCAATCTGTCCCTGATCAAAGAGGCTCACATCCTGCCGTTCAAGATGCCTGGAAATGAGTTTTTTGATTTCATGCTGCCTTTCCTGATCAACAGAACCGTTGGCGCAAAAGTAAAGGGAGGAGTGATTCTCGTATATGAGCAAAACCGCAGCCATGGAAAACGTAAAGATGGACCCAATGATAGAGGTAATAGCCACCACCACATCTTTTGGAAACATATGCCATGTGTTGAGCATACTAAGCTCATTCAGGATGTTCACGCGAATAAGGTCATGCTCCAGAAGCCTTGTGGCCAAGGTCATCACAGCCTGATCGTCCAAATCCTTCATGGGGCTCAGAGAAGAAAGCATTGGGGTTTTTCGTCTTTTCCTTCCGGAAAATTGATGCATCATGCCCGTCAGATCAGATTCACTGACCGGGATTTTCAAATAGGCATCCCCCCCGCAGATCCGGCTCCAGTATTGGTCGATCGGATTGTCCGAGTGCCCCATGTGGACGATAACCGAGGAACCCATGGTAGGATCAGCCTTTATCATACGAGCACACTGATATCCGTTCAATCGGGAAAGATCCGTATCTAACAGAATCAGGTCCATGTCTTTTGATAGAGCTTTTCGCAGAGCATCAATCCCATCAGAACATTCAACCGGAACAACATGCATCTGCCTGAGAAACTCCCGCACAGATTCTCCGGATGTGTCTTTGTCAAGGGCCAGAAGTACTGTTTTTTGCCCAACCATTATTTTTCACCCAATTTCATTTGTATCATCCCTCACCGAGGAACTTCTTCAATTGGCCTTCGTAATAGATCCTGTTGCTGGTTGTTTTTGCGATAGCTTCCTTTATCACCCTGACTGCTTCATCCCTGTTCCCGTTGACGAAATAGGCCTCTGCCAGGGTGTCAAGGAACTCTGGATCCGGTTTGAGCGCCACGGCCCTTCGGGCCAGATTCAAAGCCCGACGCAATTCTTGAGGATCGGTATGCACTCCCGTCACCAGAAGCCAGGCCAGGTTATTCATAGCTCCCGCCTGATGGTGGTGCCTCTCAACGATCCTATCATAATACCGAATCGCTCCCCTGTCATCCCCCATTTGCTGGCAGACTATTGCCAGATTATAATAAGTCGACAGGTTATCGGGTTCCTTTTCGATACGCTCCATCAATACCCTTTTCAGAATAGAAAAATTCATCCGTTCTTTCACGGGGCCGAAATTCAGCATATATCCCAAGGCGCACATGCATAAAAAATAGACGGCAAAAGAGACCATCACAAACCGCCCCTGCCTTTTGAGCAACCCTTTTTCCCTCACCGCCCGCCACAGGCAATCAACTCTCTGTTTAATGCTGAAATGGTGCCAGCTTGGAACGTTTCGGCTCTTTCCACTGAATAATGCGATTTTTTCCAACGAACTGATAATTGATGACGCATCTCCCATAACTTCCGCGGAATAAAGATCGGCCTGCCTTTCAAAATTGCGCATGAAAAAGCCCATCACATACCTGAAATAGACAACCAACGTGATGAGCATGGGTAAAGAAAGGACAAGGTACATCAGACTGGCCGATGAGGATTCACCGCCTGTGAGAATCCCGGAAAATCCCGGACACAGGGCAAACAGATAAATGAAAAAATCGGAAAGACCGAAAGAAATGACCATATACCCCACAAGAAAAAGGATATAAAAAAGAAGATGCCGGTATTTGGCATGCCCCATCTCGTGGGCAAGCACCGCTTTGAGTTCTTCTGTGGAAAGAACATCCATAAGGGCATCAGTCACAAGAATATATCGGTATCTCGGGACGATGCCCATGATTCCGGCCGTCATCATCCGTCCCTCAAAGATCGGCCATTTCAGGAGTCGCCGGTACCTGAATCCTTTTTCCTCCAGGAACGATTCTAGTTCCCTCCCCCTTTCTGACGAAGCGAGGGGTTTGCATCCCCACCAGTATTGAATAACCCCGGGCATGACAATCATTAGAAGCAAGAGAAACACTGTGAAGAAAATCATCTGCCCGTACAGGTTTTCAAGGATGCCGTCGAGCCCTCCCCACGGCGTCAGGGCAAGGAGATCATACACAAGTGAAAGGGCCGCCCAGGGAAAAAGGATGGGGATGTTAAACCGAAGATTGGAAAGGATGAACGATCGCCTGGTAATGGCTACCCGAAATACCGACTGGTATGCTGGATAAGCAAAATACCAGATCGTGGTCAGGTAAAGGAAAAAAAGAGAAAGTGCAATGGCTCCCTGGAGGAGCGATGAATTCCTTACCAGGGGTATCAGAATAAGCCACTGTTTGAGATTAAAAACGCATATCGCCAGGGCAAAGAAAAAAATAGCCCCTATGGAAAGTCTGACATTGAGCCGCTGGTATCTTGCCGCCATAAGGCCGCCATGGCCCCCTGCAGCATCGGGATGACGGATAAGACGGACGAAAACGCTATTGCAGTACAAGCTGAATACCATCCAGCTCAGGAAAAGCATCCCGACTGTATAGAAGATCGATTCTTCAGGGGGCGTAATGGGATAATCAATGTTAAAGACAAGAAGGACGACAATGAAATAAATAATATGGTTAAACATGGATTCCCACGTCCCGCTTTCCGTCTGTCATCCTCAACCCTACTCCTCCTTGAGAAATTCTAAAGACCCTCCTCCAAGATGAATGGATGGGTCGCCCTCGAGAGAGATATTGACCTTGTAACGGGATTCCAGCTTGGTCAGTTCCTGTCTCTTTTTATTCTGGAGATAGGTATTTACCTCAACGGGCAAAGCCCCCTTTATTATCGTTATGCCTTTACGGGAAATGCCCATGCGTATCTGTCTCAAGAATGAAAGGGAGGCCGTCTCCACCGACGGGATCAAGCCCCTGCCCTTGCAGCAGTGACAGGTTTCGTAACTGACCGATTCGATAGAAGCTCGCAATCTTTGCCGGGAAAGTTCCAGAAGACCAAATTTCGAAATAGTTGAAGTGCTTATTTTGGCTTTATCATGCTTGGCCTGATCTCTGAACGCCTTTTCCACCTCCCTGATATGCTTTTTTTCTCTCATATCAATAAAATCTATGACCACAAGTCCACCCATATCCCGCAAACGAAGTTGCCGGGCAATTTCGTGTGCAGCCTCCAGGTTGGTTTTAAATGCGGTTGTCTCAATGGTCTTACCGCTTCTTCCCCGACCCGAATTCACATCAATGGCGACAAGTGCTTCCGTTGGATCGATAACGATGGACCCCCCCGACTTGAGGGGAACCTTGCTCTGATAGATAGCATCAATCTGTTTCTCGATCTCATAGTGGGCAAATATGGGCCGTTTTTCCTTGTAAAGTTTAACACCGCCCTTGTGCCGGGGAGAAACAATCTTCATGTACTCTTTGACCTGGGAAAAGGTCTCTTTATTGTCCACCAGCACTTCCGCAATTTCACTGGTAAAATAATCGCGCAGGGTTCTGAAACAGACATCCTGCTCTTTATGGATTGCAGTAAAAGCAGGGGCGTCTTTGACATTTTTCTTGATATTCTTCCAGACCCGCAGAAGCCGGTTCAAATCCAGCGAAAGCTCGTTTTTATTCTGCTTGTACGCAGCGGTACGGACGATGTACCCCACCTCTTTGGGGAGCTTGAAATTCCCCATGATCCCCTTGATTCTTTTCCGCTCTTCTTCATCCTCAATCTTTTTGGAGATCCCTCCCCTGCTTCCGGGCATGAGGATGAGATACCGGCTGGCCAGGGACAGGAATGTGGTAAGCTGCGCCCCCTTGTGCCCTGGCATTTCCTTGGTAATCTGTACGAGGAGTTCCTGGCCTTTTTTCACGGCTTTTTCAATAGGCGGGGTCTGCCCTTCTTTTTCAGGTTCCGATCCGGGAAGGTAATATTCGGGATGAATGTCGTGCATGGAAAGAAACCCGTTCTTGTCGTTGCCGTAATTAACAAAGCAAGCCTGCAGGCTTTGCTCTACACGCTCCACAACCGCTTTATAGATATTTCCTACCTTCTGTTCCGAACCTGTTGTTTCGATATGAAATCCATCCAGGAACCCATCCTTTATAACGGCGATTCTGAGTTCTTCCGGTTCCACCGCATTGATAAGCATTTTTGTCGTCATTTATATCGTCCTGCGTCCCTTTCCGTTCTGTTTGAAGTGTTGTTGGGCTTGATACATGAAGGTCCTGATCGCTGCTTCCCTTCCCGGCGGGGTACTGGAATCGTAAGGGGTATCTATATAGGGAATGCCCTGCTTGTTCATCAGCGGTTTTGCAATAGCAGAGGTAATGGTGCTGGGCATGCACGTAAATGGATATACATTGACTAACCCGTTATACCCATCATCCACATACTGAATCAATCCCGCTATGCTCAGGCATGCCTCGGTACCCACATCAAAATGGAAGAGGTCCTTCTCCTTCAAAATTTTGTCCAAGTGTCCTACTTTATGATCCTGAGCAAGATCCATAATCGGTTTTATACGGTCATAGACCTTCTTTTGCCTGAACTCCTGATAAAGAAGGTCCCCCCCGAAACTGACCATGGTTTTAAGGCATTTCCCCGCAGTGCCCGGCTTGAACTGTCTCAGGCCGCGAACAAAACCTGTCCGCGCCTCCCTGAATCTCTCATAACTCGTATAATTCACCCATTCCGCTATGGAAGCGTTTATCACTTCAGCCCCATATTTTTCCAGGACCCGAATCACGTCCTGGTTGGCCTTCACATGGGTCCTGAGATAGATCTCTCCCACCATTCCTATGAGCGGCTTCCGCCCAATGGTAGGATCTATAATCCTCTTCCCTTCTTTCAGCATCTCTTCCAATTGCTGGAGAATTCCGTCAAAATCCTTTTTTGCCGCGTATGTTTCAAAGGCCTTTTCCATGCGGCCCATGGCCCCCTCGATAAACACGTCAGCCGCTCCCTGCTCTTTTTCGTAGGGACGGATTCTCCAGAGAAATCTGTCAAGGATATCCCCCACTACCACAGCAAGATAGGAACTTTTTCTGAGATCCCTGACACGGCTTTTTTCGATCATACCGCTCAGTGAATACCCGTCCTCCGTACTCAGGGATCCGATCTTCAAACGGCTCAGTTCAGGAAAAGAATCCAACACGATTCGCTGGTATTTATTATACATTCCGAACCGACACGGACCATCCGCCTCGGGCAAGAAATAGATGTAGTTTTCCGCATCGAATGCTTCACCAAGGTGTTTTGCTTCCGTTTGAAGGAAATGCAGGATGTCTCCCATGGTAATCTGGCACGGAAAACATTCCTTTCCCGACGTATATTCGTTACCAAGTGCAAGGCCTTCAAAAGTTGGAAGAACCCTGGCATTGATCCCAAACCCCCTGAAAGCGGCTGCAATCAGATGGGTCCCGATCCTGTTCATTTCGGGGATAAGGACCGTTTTTCGGCTGAGGTTGAACCGCCCTACCTTTTCCGTGAGAGACTGGAAGTTCCTTTTTTCCTTCACTTGCATCCTACTTCCCCATACCCGGATCACCATTGCGCCCCTCAACGGATTTCCAAAGGCTGTTCTCGATAACATTCTGGTAGGCCTCAAGCCGGGTCATGGCCCCAGCCACGGCACTGTGTTCATCCAGCTCCAGAATGAGATAAGGTTTTTCTCCCATAATATGCCGATAAAAATGTTCGAGAAAAGAGTCCGCGCCACATCCAAAATTGGTCAGGTGTAACCCGAAACACCACGACCGTTCCGAAACAAACTTTGCGGTTCTCAGAACCTGTGCCCCAAGTCCCCAGTACATGGACGGGAAATCAGAAAGGTCCACCGGGGCCAGATCCACAAAATCCATGGGAAGGGCTGAGACTCCGATCTTGGACAGATTCTGTCCCAAGCGCAGGTTCAACCGCTCGTCATAAAGGTTGTAAGGCCTTCCCGTGACAACCACCAGTGGTTCATGGGTGTTGTGGTTTTCAAGGATCTCTCTTCCCTTCTGCAACAGTTCTTCCGCAAACTGGTCCTGCCTTTCAAGGGCATATTCAAGGGCATTGCGTATGGCCGCCCTGCGGACACCCAATTTGTCTTTTATCTGATCTGCAATCTCAAGGGTGAGGGAATCCAGATTATATTTAAGGTGGACCACCGGATTAAGAACGGATTCCGAACTGAGATCAACGGCCATCCTGACCATGTAGGAGTTACTTTGCACCAGGGGGCAAAAAAAGCCTGTCTCCTCAGGCCGAGGGGTTTTCATGGTAATCATCGTTGGGATAAAAAGATGGGCCGTTTTCCCAACAAGTTCTGCAACATGACCGTGGGAAACCTTGACAGGATAACAAGTTTCCGATGTCATGGTTTCTATGCCGGCCCTGGATATACGGGCGTTGGTGGCGGGGGTGAGAACGAGTCTGAACCCAAGCCTGTCAAAGAAGTGGGCCCACAAAACGCTTGTCTGAATGCCGTAAAGGGCCCGTTGCATTCCCACGGTCGGCCTGTTGCCCACCTTCAGGATCGGTTCTCCTTGGAGCTCCTCGTAAACCCCTGCTATATGTTTCTGCCATACCTCATGCCGAAAAGCAAAAAGGTCCTCTTTTTTCCCTCCTTTTCTCCTACTCAATTCATATCGGCCACACTCCCCACCCCAGACACTTCGGCGACCATCAAAATCGTAAATCTTCAGTTTACATTGATTATGGCAATTGCGATCGGCACGGCATGTCTTTTCCGTGAATTCCATCCGGTCTTTGACGGCACTCTTGAACCCCCTGAATGTGCTTTCTTTTTTTTCAAACCCCATTTTTTCCTGAACGCTTATGGCGGCGCCATAGGCGCCCAACACTTCCCGGTGCTTCGGAACCGAAAGCCCACGCCCCAGCACATTTTCAAAGGCAGCCACCACACCCTTGTTCAGGGAAGGGCCTCCAAGAAACATCACCCTCTGTCCGATTTTTCGTTTTTCCACCACACGGTTCAGATAGTTGTAGACAATGGCATAACAGAGCCCTGCGATAAGATCGTTTCTGTTCGCCCCTTTCTGGTGGTAGGATACCAAGTCCGATTCCATGAACACGGTACATCGTTCTGCCAGTTTAACGGGGGCATCTGAAGAAAGGGCGATCTCCTGAAATTCTTCCACAATATTAATGCCGTATTTGTTGGCCAGTTCATGCAGAAAACTCCCGGTACCGGCAGCGCACACCTTGTTCATATCAAAATCAAGGGGGTATGTATTGGAGATGGATATATATTTTGAATCCTGGCCGCCAATCTCAAAGATGGTGTCCACACGGGGGTCTATCTCAACAGCACCTTTTGCGTGGGCGGTAATTTCGTCGATAACCAGGTCCACATTCAGAAAATCTCCCACCACATTCCTGCCGGAACCGGTGGCAGCTGCCCCAAGGATCTCTATTTTCTTCCCAATCTGCTGATGTAACGAACCCAATAGTTCCTGTACAACTTCGATCGGTTTGCCCTTGGTAGGCACATAGTTCTTGTGGATAATCTCCCTTTTTTCATTGATAACCGCATATTTCGTAGTAGTTGACCCGATGTCAATCCCGAAATAGACCCCTGTTTTTTTCTTGAGAGACCCGGTTCCTATCTCATTTGTCTCCGGAAAGACAGTTTCCCTGATAAGCAGCTTTTCCGCAGTAGGGACTTTTATACTCCTTTCCGATCCAAATCCCCTGAGCTCTTCCAGGTCGATTTCACATTTTTTCCCCGTCGCCCGCCCTCCGTTACATGCATTTTCAAGGGCTTCAAGTGCCACACCCAGAGCACCGGCAGACCGGTTATAGGGCGGGATCATCATCTCCGGAAAATATTCCCTGAAGGCCTTGACCTGAAGCTCGTTGAGGGAGAGTCCCCCCACAAATACGATGGGTGCTTCGACCTCCCGGTTCGATACAATGGTGCTCATGTAATTCCGGGCATTTCCCACGTGCAGGCCGTAAATAATATCCTGCAGCGTTTCCCCCCGGTTCTGCAAATGAATCATGTCCGATTTGGTGAACACCGTACACCTGCAGGCTACGTTGGCAGGCTTTTCACTTTCCGTTCCAAGGCGGATGAAGTCGGAAAGGATGTTGTCAATCCTATCCTGGGAAACATCGGTCTTTCCCCCGTATATGGAGGTGGCCAATCTCTCTGCCTGTTGATCAATAAAAGAACCTGTCCCTGAGGCACAGGGGCCATTTGTGTTGAAATACTCCAAGGTCCAGGCATCCCGCCCCGATGTCTCCCCAGATGAATCATAAGCAATCTGGAAGAGAGCGGTGTCCTGTCCACCCATGCTGATAATGGTCCTGACTCCCGGAGTTACGAAGGTTGCCCCTAAGACCTGGCTGATTGTGTCAAACTCATAAAAGACATGGAGCCTTTCGCTCAGGCTTTTTCCATGGTTTCCCGTAAACGAAAGGGTGCCGACGTTTTCTTCCCCGAACCGCTGGTAGAGATCCTCAATAAGGGCCAGCACCCGTTCATCTACTTTGCCGAAATGCCTCTCGTAGGGAGCCTCATAAACAATCTCTTTCGATTCATTTACAACAATACAGTTCACGCTTACGGACCCGGCATCGATGCCCACATGATATCTGCCGGACCCCGTGAACAGGATTTTTTCTTTACCCAACATTTCCCTCACCATCCAGGTAGAATATTTCCCCCGAATGTTCTCGTTTTTGAATCATTCCCTTTATCAGAAGACCCTTGATCACGGACTCTGCCTCCTCCACACTCATTTTCGAGAGGCGGGCCATGTCCACAGACGTAAGGGGGCGCCTCCTGACCATATCCAGAAAATCTTCCGTGGCGGAATCCCGTTTCTTCTTCTCTCTCCCCACGGGCGCTCCTACAACAATTTCCGCTTTCGGGCCCAACAGATTCTTTATCTCTTTCAGCCTTTTCATGTCAAGACATTTGGCGCGAAGATCCGCCGGAGGGCGAACAACTGTATTGAGTTGAATTTTATCCGGATTAATGGCGTCAATGGCAATTTTCAGGGCGGCAATCTCTTCGTCCGAATCATTGATGCCGGCAAGGAAAATGGTTTCCAGATAAATTCGACCATAGTACATATCCCTGAGCTTTATGAGCCCATCGATCACCGTTTCCACCGATAGTTCCGCCGGGGGTCTGTGAATTTTCCTGAAAGTATCTTCGAACACGCTGGACAGGGTAGGCAGAATGATATGGGCGTTCAGCACGCGCTGCAAAATCTCCTCCTGCCAGAAAAGTGAGCCGTTCGTAAGAAGGGCCACTTCGATATCAGTGATCTCCCTGATGCCGTCTATCACCTTTTCCAGATCGGCATACAGGGTAGGCTCACCCGAACCGGCAAGGGTAATCACATCCGGCCTGCAGGTCCGGAGCCTGTCTTCCACTTCCCTGACAATCTCCTGGAAGGGCGCATACACCTTAGGATTCAGGGTACGTTCCGTTGTCCTTCCTACCTCACAGTACAAGCAATCAAAAGTACACGTCTTGGGCGGAATAAGATCCACCCCGAGGGACAGGCCCAACCGCCTGGAAGGGACCGGCCCGAATACATATTCCATAGCCATATTTGGCATCCTTCATTTAAGCCAAAAAGTAGTTTACACTTTCGTTATTTCGCGTTTTCGCAGAGAAATTGGAAACTGGAAATTGGAAATTAGAAAAAGACACATTAATTCGGATGTGTTATCCAATTTCCAGTTTCGGATTTCCAGTTTGAGCATCCGATTTTCAACCAGAAAACATACCCCATTTCCAAGAAAAGTGTAAACTTATGGATGAAGGATGCCCCATATTTCATTCATTATTAGGTTAATGGTTGGGATATCATCACTCATCACCGTCTACCAGATCTCTGACCTCTGTCTTCTGACTTCTGTCCTTCAGTGCGCCTCATCCCAATTCTTCCCCTGGTTGATATCCACCTTCAAAGGGACATCCAGAGGGTAAACACTTTCCATCTCTTCCCTGACCATGGGAATCAAACGCTCCAGTTCATTCTTCCGGACCTCAAATACCAGTTCATCGTGGACCTGGAGCAGCATTCTTGATCGGAAATTTTCCGTGTTCATCCGTCCGTGAATGTGGATCATAGCCTGCTTTATCAAGTCGGCCGCCGTTCCTTGGATAGGAGTATTGACAGCCATGCGTTCCGCTTCGGAGCGAATCCTTTTATTTGCGTGGTTAATATCGGGAAGATACCGTCTTCGGTTCAAAAGGGTCGTCACATATCCTTTTTCCCGGGCCATCTCAATCATTTTATCCCGATACCTGGCAACCCCCTGGTAGCGCTCGTAATAAACCGCAATATACTCTTTGGCCACCTTCAAATCAATCCCCAGCTCATCACTGAGTTTTTTCGCTCCCATACCATAAATAATGCCGAAATTGATCGCCTTTGCAATGCTTCTCATCCGTGGAGTCACTTCCTCCCCATCTCCGGCCACGATCTCGGAGGCCGTGCGCAAATGGATGTCCCGGTCTTTCTTGAACGCTTCTATGAAGGCTTCATCGCCGGAATAGTGGGCGAATACACGGAGTTCCACCTGGCTGTAATCGGCCGCAACAAGAACATTCCCCTCATCAGCCACAAACCCTTTCCGGATGGCCCTTCCTTCCTCCCCCCGAATGGGAATATTCTGGAGGTTCGGATTGCTACTGCTCAACCGGCCTGTGGCCGCCACGGTCTGGTTGAAAGAGGTGTGAATCCTCTTAGTAACCGGATCAACAATTTTCACCAGAGCATCCAGGTAGGTGGATCTGAGCTTGGAAAGGGTCCTGTATCGAAGGAGCAGTTCCGGCAGTTTAAAAGCCGATGCCGAAAGTTTCTGGAGTACTTTTACATCCGTGGAATAGCGCCCGGTCTTAGCTGTTTTCTTTTGGACGGGAAGCCCCAATTTCTCAAAAAGCACGTATCCTAACTGCTGGGAGGAATTGATATTGAACTCCATGCCGGCTTCAGCAAAGATATCCGCTTCAATGGCCTTCATATCTTTTCCAAACCGGTCCGACATTCCCCGGAAAAGGTCGGCATCAATCCTGATTCCGGACATTTCCATATCCATGAGGACTGGGACAAGCTTCATTTCAAGGAGATAAAAAAGGTCCTCGTTTTTTTCTTCTTTTAAACGGCTCTCAAGAATCCCCTTCAGACGCAAGGCCATGTCTGCATCCTCGCAGGAATACTCGCATGCCTTCTCAAGACCCACCTGCGAGAAATTGAGCTGCCCTTTTCCTTTTCCCACCACCTCGTGATAGCTGATCATCTTATGCCCCAAATAGTGTTGAGCAAGGGCATCCAGGTTGTGCTGCCTAAGCCCGGGATTAATCACGTAGGAAGCGATCATGGTATCAAACCCGATCCCCTTTAGCTCCACCCCGTGGCGTCTCAGGACTTCTCCGTCATATTTAATGTTCTGCCCCACCTTGGCAATATTCCCATCTTCCAAAAACCCTTTCAAGACCGGCAGGGCCGTTTCGAGGGGAATCTGGTCGGGTACGCCAAGGTAGAGATGGGTAAGGGGGAGATAAAAAGCCTTGCCTTCTTCACAGCATAAAGAGATCCCCACCAGATCGGCCCTCATGGGGTTTGGGCTGGTAGTTTCCGTATCCACGGATGCAAATCCTGCATCCCTGATCCGCCCGGCCACGGCTTTGAGCTCATCCATGGAAAGGATCAGACTATAATCGCTGCGCACCTCTTTTCTCAATGCAAACTGATCCCACAGCCCCCTGAACTCAAGTTCCCGGAATATCCCGGCCAGTTTTTCTCCTGAAGGAGTCCCGACTCGAAGCGCCTCCATATCCTCTTCAACGGGAACAAATCGGTCTATGGTCACAAGAGTCCTGCTGAGAAACGCCTTATCGCGGCAGGCCTCCAGGTTTTCCCGAAGCTTTTTTTTCGTAATGCCATCCAGGTGCTCAAACAGGTTTTCCATGGAACCGAATTCTTTAACCAGTCCAAGGGCGGTTTTCTCCCCCACTCCCTTAACCCCCGGAATATTGTCCGAAGTGTCCCCGGAAAGCCCCATCAAATCCAGAAACTTCTCCGGTTCAATACCATACTCGTCCTTGAGGGCTTCGTAGTCGGTCACCCTGTCTTTCATAGTGTCCCACATGGTCACATGAGGTGTAATCAACTGTCTGAAATCCTTATCCCCCGTCACCATGACCACCTGAAAGCCGTTCTCTTCACCTACCCGCGCCATGGTCCCGATAATGTCGTCGGCCTCATAACCCCCCAGTTCCATGATCTTGATTCCCAGTTTCTGCAGGACATCCTTAATCAAGGGAAGCTGCACGATCATCTCTTCCGGCATGGGAGGCCGGTTGGCCTTATATTCTTCGTAGATGGCATGCCTGAAGGTGGGCCCCTTGGAATCGAAAACCGCAGCAAAATACTCCGGCTTTTTGTCCGCCATGAGCTTCATGACCATTTTGGTCACCCCGAGAATGGCGTTTGTAGGGAACCCTTTGGAGTTAGCTAGATTCCTGATGGCATGGTAGGCGCGGTAGATATAGGAACTTCCGTCCAGCAGATATACGGTTTTTTTATTTTCGCTCATCTTTGTATTATATTCCAATAATCTAAAAACCGAAAGAAATAATTGGAAAACTTAAAAATGTTGACGGTTCAGACCGTCCACAAGTCGTCAACACACCTATAATCTCCCCAAAAGAACATTTTCTTCAAGGGAGATTGTTGACAATGTGGAAGATCATGATAGCAGAGGACAATAATTGTTTCATCCATGGCATTAGAGGAACTGTTAGCCGACAAGGGACACCAGGTGGTTGGCGTGGCCGCTTCAGGGAGGGAAGCGGTGCATATGGATAAAAATCTGATGCCGGATCTCATCCTGATGGAAATCAACATGCCCGGAAAAATAAACGGCATTGCCGCCGCTGAAGCGATCAAATCAACCCGGGATGTCCCGATTTTTTTCCTCACGGGAGATGCCAGGCAAGAATTGATGAATAGGGCAAAAAGGATGACCCCCTACGACCTTATCCGGAAACCGTTTGGAGAGGAGCAGGTATCGAAAGCAATCAACCGGCTTAATCATGGTTCAGACCAAACTTTATATTGACACATAACAGTAGATACGACTCGGGACATCTGGAAAAAAGCCGGCGAAATATCTCCGTCTCTGCGAAGAAAAGGAATAACAATCCCGCTCTCTGATTTGACCATAGCTTCCCTGGCTATGTCCCTGCCCTGCGAAGTCTTTACAGTTGATTCCCATTTTGAACATGTGAAGGGACTCAAACTCTACAGTTTTTCTTAACCCACCCCAAAACATGAACAGCTCCCCCACCTGCCTTCATTTGCCGTAAGCGCCTTCTCTGTTCTTTTATTCCCGTTGGAATCCAGCCGCTTCGGGACTTTTCATAATGTCAATTTTGCAATTTGTAATGTTCTGACGATCTCCCCATGGATTGACGGATTACCGGCCACCACGCTTTCCACATACGGGTTGAAGGGTTTCCCTTCGAAGTTACTCAGCGTCCCGCCAGCCTCCTTCACTATAATAGCACCAGCAGCCGTATCCCAGGGTTTCAAATTCTCTTCCCAGAGCCCGTCAAATTTTCCGGCCGCCACATAACAGAGGTCAATGGCCGCAGACCCTGCCCTTCGAACACCTTGACAACTGACCACCATGCGCTGGAACCGCTCAAAAATTCGGTTGGACCTTTTCCGGATATCATATGGGAAACCGGTGACCACCAGAGACTCTCCGAGGCTTGAGGCATTTGAAACATGAATCGGCCCGTCATTGAGAAAAGCACCCTTTCCAAGACGTGCGGTAAAAAGTTCTTCCATAGTCGGGTTGTACACAACACCCAGCACGATCTCTTTTGCCACATCGAGACCTATGGAAACGGCAAAAAAAGGAAACCCGTGAGCGAAATTGGTTGTCCCGTCCAGAGGATCAACAATCCAGGTCCTTTCGGAAACCACATTCTGATCACCGGCCTCCTCCGAGAGGATGTTGTCGTCCGGGAAATGACTCTGCAATAATTTCAATATGGTCTTTTCAGCGGCGAGGTCCGCCTCGGTCACCAGATCGATTTCTCCTTTTTTCACGATCTGATGCGGCTTTCCGAAATGCTCTTTCAATACAGATCCCGCATCCCTTGCTGCCATGCAGGCAATTTCAAATTCTTTTTCAAACATAAAAACCTCAATATTTTTAGAGGATTGACAGGATACAATGAACCACCCCGTGACAAGCCACGGGTATCGGTCGTCATTCCGGCGAAGGCCGGAATCCAGGTAAGCGAGCCTGAGAGACTCCGGTACCAAATTTTTCTGGACCCCGGATCGGTGTCCGGGATGACTCGATGCCGCAAGCGGCGGGGTATTCGGCCCTTGCTTCGCGATAAGATGGAACATCTATTCCACCTTTATTTTCACGGCCTTCTTTCTGCTTGCCGGATCGCTCTTCTTTTCGAGGCTCTCGATTTTTGCATCAAGCAGGCATTTTGCCGCTTTCAGAAACTCCAGGCGGGATTGCCGCAGGTGTTGCATGAACTCGGGCTTCTTTCCACACATCTTTTCCAGCTCCTGGAATAATTCCCCAACCGGGCAGGAAGCTGTCTTATTTTCATCACTTTCTTTTCCCATCTTTGCCCCCCTACGTCTCAAAATGAATCTGCAAATACTCCCCATCCAACTTTGCGCTCGCCACATCAAAAGCAGCCACCTGACGTGGAA
>Ga0208901_1000350_pt1 | contig 25074 bp, 23 predicted proteins | sample AntAceMetag02UKF_FD_184764 | JGI IMG/M metagenome (GOLD analysis project Ga0208901, IMG submission 184764) | Saline lake microbial communities from Ace Lake, Antarctica - Antarctic Ace Lake Metagenome 02UKF (SPAdes) (version 2) | ecosystem: Environmental > Aquatic > Non-marine Saline and...
AAATGGGGTATGTTTTCTGGTTGAAAATCGGACGTCGAATCTGAAAATCGGATGCTGAAACTGGAAATTGGATAACACACCAGAATTAATGTTTTTTTTTCTAATTTCCAATTTCCAGTTTCCAATTTCTCTGCGAAAACGCGAAATCACGAAAGTGTAAACTACTTTTTGGCTTAAATGAAGGATGCCAAATAAATAAATAATTCTATCCCATAGGAGGAAAGTTTTTGAAGAAAATACTGATAGCATACGTGAGCAGGACTGGAAATACCGAAAAGATGGCTGAATACATTGCTGAAGGAGTACGGATGAGTGGCAACGAGGCTGTCCTGAAAAAGGTGTCGGAAATTAAAAAGGCTAAGGAACTGGAAGAATTTGATGGATACGTTTTTGGGTGCCCCACGTATCACAGGGACATGACAAGTGGTATGAAAACATTCCTTTTTCTGGCGGAAAATGCTAACCTCCTCGGTAAAATTGGAGGAGCTTTTGGATCCCATACCCATAGTGGTGAGTCTGCGCCAATGGTTTTTGATACCATGCAATTCGTCTTCAAAATGGACATGGTGGATCTTGGCGCGTTGAATCTGAAAGAGGCTGTTATTCCAACCGATGATGGAATGTATGCCTGCCAGGAATATGGAAAAGCGGTTGGTAAGAAATTCGGGGCATAATGTCCGGACTGGATAGACAAAAATATTGAGGATTCGCTATGCAAGAAATTACTATGAAGGGAAACCCATTGACGCTGGAAGGAACGGAATTGAGCCTGGGGGAAATGGCGCCTGATGTGGAGCTGATGGATAATGATCTGACTCCGGTACGCATATCCTCTTACCGCGGGAAAGTATGTATTATCTCTTCCGTGCCTTCTCTGGATACTCCGGTGTGCGACATGGAGACCAGAAGATTCAATGAAGAAGCTGGTAAATTGGGCGAAAATGTGGTCATCGTAACAGTCAGTGAGGACTTGCCTTTTGCTCAAAAAAGATGGTGTGGATCTGCTGGAGTCGAAAAAGTGATCACACTTTCCGATTATCGCGACAGATCTTTTGGCGAGAAGTATGGCGTTTTGATTAAAGAACTGAAACTGCTCGCGAGATGTGTTTTTGTTGTGGACAAGGAAGGGACTATTCAGTACATCCAGCTTGTAAATGAAGTAACCCAGGAACCGGACTACGAGGACGTCCTGGATGCAGTAAGGAAGCTTATGTAATCGGATATTGGGCCTGGGCAAGACTTCGTTCAGACCCAATTCCGCAATCCATATTTTTATTTATCTGGGGGAAAACCATGGTTAGCAACCAGAACCTGATCAAGATTTTTGAATATGCATTGAATCAAGAAAAAACAGGAATGAGCTTTTTTGAGACGTCTCTGGGGAGGTTGGGAGTAGGGGCGGCTGTTACGGCATTTAAAAGGATCATTGAAGAAGAGAAACGGCACATCCTATTTATCGACGCAATTCTGAAGAACCTGAGAAGCGGCGAGACGTTGGATATTGAGGGCTTGAAGGATGTCGCTCTGGAGCCGACTAATTATTTTGATAACCGCAACAAATCAGAATTTCTTGAACGGTGCGTTTATGAGTCCATGATTCCTGATGTAACGGTTTTCAATACGGCATGGCTGATTGAAAAGGACCTGAGCGAATTTTATGGGAATATGGCCAAAAACGCTTCCGGTCCATCTGTCGATGCTTTGAAAATGCTTGCTTCCTGGGAAAAAGCCCATGAGAAATTTTTCAAGGAGTACAGGGACAAACTTACCGAAACATACGCAAAGATGCCCTGGGGAGGATGACATTTCGACATTCTATTCCAGGAATGCCGTTCCTTCACCCGGATATACCATGCGGTCCTCAGGGGGAGTTGGTTTCTTCACTACAGGCCAGTGGTCGGGCTGGGGGTTGGGGCCTTCGCTTCCCACAGCCGTGGGTTTTTTGTCTTTCATCCGGGGATGTTTCCTGATGTTTACGCCGGGGACCGGAGCGCTGAACTCAATCGGGATGTTGTTGGGGTCAAAGGTGTAAATAGAAACTATGAATCCGTGATCGACTACTTCAGAGACCCATATCTCAGCTGCTTCCAGTTGATCTTTCAGCTCCCATAAATCGTTCCGGCTTTCTACTTCTATGGATACATGATCAAAAGCAAAGGGACCCCTGACGGGTACGCCGTGGTCTTTTTCAGGGATTTTGTCAACGTCCGGCCATTCAAAAAAAGCAATCATGTCGTGGGCGGATATTTCAAGGAAATAGTGCCTGTAGCCGGGCCTGCCAAGGCCGGCAACCAGGCGCATGCCTAACAAGTCTCTCCAGAAACGGACGGTCGCATCCATGTCTCCTGTGGCCATCGCCAGATGATTTATTCCCGTATATTTTACCATGGGCTGTCCTCTATGTAATATACCTGTCCCGGTGGTTTAAGAAGTCCTTGAAAATCGTAAAGTGATCCGTATCTTCATAACGCACTTCTTTCGCGGGGGTATGGTCGAAACTGGTTATCTGGGCTTCCGGGCAGGCCATGAGAATGGGGGAATGTGTGGCAACAATGAATTGGGCATGCCCTGCGCGGCTCATTTCCTGGAGGATCCCCAAGAATTCCAGCTGGCTTTTCGGAGAGAGAGCTGTTTCAGGTTCGTCCAGGATGTAAAGTCCCCTGATTCGATAGCGGGCCCTGAAAAGAGACATGAGGGACTGGCCATGGGACTGGGTCAGGAGGGATTTTCCACCGAAATATTCCAGTTGTTCGGGGTCAGCTTCCGCCCATTCTTCCAGGCATCGAGCGAAATATCTGGAGGTTTCCGAGGAGAAAAAAGATCCTGGAACAAAACCGTTGTTCCACTCGACACGAATGAATTTATACAGGTCATTTTCGTAAGGGTTGGTTTCCAGGCGCGGGTGCTCTGCACCTTGCCAGATATGAATTCCGCAACGGTTGCAGATGGCTCGAAGCAGAGTCGATTTGCCGGTTCCGTTTTCCCCGATGAGAAAAGTGACAGGAGCGTGAAAGTCAATGGCTCCCGTCATCCTGAAAATTTCCTGATTAAATGGGTAGTAATCCCTGGTGGGATATTCTTTTTGAGAGAAAACAACTTTTTTCAGATGCATCAGCATGTCTCCTGTCCTTATAAGGAACTCATGGACTTATAGGATAAAATTGTGTCAGTGTCAAAGCGGTTGTTTTTTTGTTTCATATTTTTGACCGGGTTTTGCGGTAGATGGAATGTTTTGTACCCTGGTCCGGTGTGGCAATACTTACCAATGACCAGTGACTAATGACCAACAATCAATGACTATGGATTACCATATGCTTTATAGGCAATGTCGACTCTGTCCCAGGGCTTGCGGTGTGGACAGGGCTGAAGGAGCCGATCAGGAAAAAGGTTTCTGCAGAGAAGGCGGCCAGTTAAAAGTTTCCTTTGTTGGCCCCCATTTCGGGGAAGAACCGCCCATCAGCGGGAAAAACGGTTCAGGAACCATTTTTTTTCCCGGGTGTTCCCTGCAATGCTCCTTTTGCCAAAATTACCAGATTTCAAGGGACCGTGTCGGGCAATGTACAACAGTGGAGAAACTCTATGAAAAGGTGAGAAAGCTCTGTCTGGACAACAAGGTGCATAATATAAACATGGTGACACCCGATCATTTTTTCCCTCATATCGTTGAACTTGTTTCACGAATGAGAAAAGAAAGCCTGAATGTTCCCGTCCTGTATAACGTCTCCGGTTACCAGTCCATTGAAATGCTGAAAATGGCGGAGCCATACGTGGATATCTACCTTCCGGATTTCAAATATTCGGATTCCCACCTGGCGCAGAGGCTTTCGAAAGTAAAGGATTACCCTGAAAAAGCCCTTGAGGCAATTGTGGAAATGGTCAGACAGAAGGGCTTCCTCAGATTTGCAGAAGGGGAAGAAAGCCTCGCAGACAGGGGTGTTCTGGTGAGACACCTGATTCTTCCCGGAAATGTGGAAAACTCCTTGAACGCTATTACGAGCCTGTTTCTTGAATTCGGAAAGGATTTGCCCCTGAGTATTATGTCGCAATATCATCCCGTATTTGCCCATGAGGACCCGAATTTTAATCGGAAAATATCGGAAGAAGAGTTTGACGTGGTTTATGGCCATGTCCGGGAGCTGGGTTTTCACCATCTTCACGTTCAGTTTCCAAATACGGATCGATATCGAGACGCAGAAGAAGGGGTTTCGCCATTCCTGCCTGATTTTCAGAAAAAGAAACCGTTCGGAGAATTGCTGGATTTGTCACTTTCTTCTTGACTTGAAAGTGAGTCGCAAGTATACTATCTATTTAATTTATTTCTGAAGGAGTAAAACCAATGTATGCGGTCATCAAGACGGGTGGAAAACAATACCGGGTCGCCCAGGGCGACGAAGTCAAGATTGAGCGGTTGTCTGGTGAGGTGGGGGATTCCGTTACCTTTGATCAGGTACTATTAACCTCGGATGGCGAGGATGTCAAGGTGGGACAGCCATTTGTGGAAAACTCACGGGTTGTCGGTCAGATAATGCAGCAGGACAAAGATAAGAAGATTATTGTTTCCAAATACAAAAAAAGGAAGGGATATCGCCGGAGAAATGGACACCGACAGGAATTTTCCCTGGTTATGATAAATGATATTGGATTGAAAGTCTGAGATCCCCGTAATATGAGGTAAGATTCATGTCACATAAAAAAGCGGGAGGCAGCTCCCGAAATGGAAGAGATAGTGCAGGTCAGAGAATGGGTGTAAAGAAGTACTCTGGTCAGCAGGTGAAAGCCGGCAATATTTTGATCCGGCAGAGAGGCACAAAGATCCATCCCGGGAATAATGTGGGATTAGGGAAGGATTATACCATTTTTGCTACAATAGACGGCATCGTGACCTTTGAGCGCATGGGCAAAGATCGCAAGAAAGTCAGTGTATACGCAACTGCTTGACAGGCCCCGAAGCAGATTTTAGACTTTCTGCACCTGTCAGAGGTCGAAAAGTTGAGCAGTTGAGGCTTTGACCACCTCTTGTTCTGTTTTTCCTTGAAAATTCGATGTTTTACATGAAAAGCCCTGCTGTACCCATGAAGGGCTTTTTTTACTTGACCTCAGGCATCTCAGTAAACGGGCTGTTTTGTGGGGCCTGGATTTTAGAGATACCTAAAAGCTGCAATTAGCGCTTAGCCGTTACATAGCCCTATCATATAAGTCGTTTATGGAGAGACAGCTCAGCATCAAAAAATGAAAGTTGCAATATAGGAAAAACTGATATAAATCATTTACATCATTAAGCTAACGGCTAATAGCTTAAAAGCTAATTGCTGCTTTTAGGAGATACGATATGCTTTTTCTTGATGAGGCGGTTATTAGAGCTGTTTCAGGCAGCGGTGGAAAAGGTTGCATTAGCTTCAGGAGAGAGCGGTTCATCCCCAAAGGTGGCCCCGACGGCGGAAACGGCGGGCTGGGTGCCGGCATTATCGCGAGGGCGACCAAGAAACTCTATGACCTGAACGATTACAATGCAAAAAAATATTTTAAGGCGCGTGATGGACGACCGGGAAGAGGAGGGAACTGTTCGGGGAAAAATGCCGACAACCTGGTTCTGTTAGTTCCCCTCGGTACCATTATAGAGGATTTCGACAGTCAGGAAATTCTTGCCGATCTGGTCGATGAGGGGCAGGAAATTACGGTCATTGAGGGCGGGCTGGGCGGAAAAGGGAACCGACATTTTGCTACCTCCACCAATCGGGCCCCTCGGATGGCGCAACCCGGTATGCCGGGCCAGGAAAAACGGCTCAAATTGACCCTCAAACACCTCGCCGACATTGGTTTGGTGGGGTTGCCAAATGCAGGCAAATCGACACTTCTTTCCCGCCTTACTATGGCGCGGCCAAGGATTGATAGTTATCCGTTTAGCACAATCGTTCCCAATCTTGGTGTAATGACCTTCAGCGATGAAAGCACTTCGGTCGTTGCCGATATCCCCGGTTTGATCGAGGGAGCAAGCTCCGGTCGCGGATTGGGTCACCAGTTTCTGAGGCACATTGAGCGGACGAGCCTTCTTCTGCATCTGATTGATCTCTCCTGTGATTCCCAGGTTGATATTCTCAAAGATTATCGCATGCTCAGACTCGAAATGGCTCAGTACAGCCCGGAATTGATTGTCAAACCCCATATAGTTCTGTTCAGCAAGATGGATCTTTACGATCCAAAACTCAGGGATTTGGCGGCATTGCGATCTGCCCTGGAAAAAGAAGGAGTGACATCTCTACCTATTTCGGCTGAAACCGGAGAAGGGTTGGATGTATTGGTGGATATTATTTTTAAAAGATACCCTGATTTAAGAAGAATAGATGAAATACATCGGTCTGCTTTTTCAAGCAGCGAAGAGGCGCAGATAGAGCGGAGAGAATTTTGAAAGAGCTGACGCGAGAAGACACCTTCAGAAAAGCAAAGAGGGTTGTCGTTAAAGTGGGCAGCGGTGTTCTTACGGCAGATGATGGCTTAAATATGGCCGTCATAGAAGATCTTACTACCGAGATTTGTGCACTTCGGGAGAAATGCATCGAGGTGATTCTGGTATCGTCGGGAGCCATTGCTTCCGGGATGAGAAAGATCGGAATGAAAACCCGGCCGAATTCTGTTTCCCAGCAGCAGGCCATGGCCGCTTTGGGACAGAGCAGCCTGATCATGGCTTATGAAAATGTCTTTTGTCGGCACGGGCACAAGGTCGCCCAGGTTCTCCTTACCCGTGACGATCTGACGCACAGGCGAAGATACCTGAACGCACGCAACGCACTGTTTACCCTCCTTTCCTGGAATGTCGTTCCGATTATCAATGAAAACGACACGGTAGTTGTGGATGAAATCAAGTTTGGGGACAATGATAACCTCAGCGCTATGGTGACGAACCTGATTGAAGCAGATCTCCTGGTGAATTTGACCAATATCGATGGGCTTTTCGATAAGGATCCCCGGAGCAACGACGATGCCAAACTGATCAGCAGGGTTGAAAAGATAGACCGGACTGTTTCGAAATACGCAGGATCTATTCCTGGTTTCCTTGGTACCGGCGGCATGGCTAGCAAAATCAAGGCAGCTAGGACAGTAGCTCTAAGAGGCGTGCCCACAATCATTGCCAATGGGCTGAAACCCAATATCTTGGGGAAAATATTTCGGGGAGAAGAGGAAGGTACGTTTTTTCTACCTTTCGAGACATCCCTGTGCAGTAGAAAGCACTGGATTGCCTTTACCAAATCCCCAAGAGGTGAAATTTTCATAGACGGAGGGGCGGAAAAGGCCATCCTTCAAAATGGAAAAAGCCTTCTTCCTTCTGGAATAAAGGATGTACAGGGAAGATTCAGCATGGGGAATTCGGTTCTGCTCCTCAATGAAAATAAAGAAGAAGTGGCTGTGGGGATGGTCAACTATCATTCGGGCGATATAAGAAAGATCATGGGGTCAAAAAGCGCCGAGATTGAACCCATTCTTGGCTTTAAACACGATGATGAAGTAATCCACAGGGATAACCTGGTGCTGGTCAACCAGATGGAAAAGGATGATGAGTCATGTCTCTTGTAGAAACAATCGAGAAGATGGCAGTGGATGCCAGGGCCGCGTCGAGGCAACTTCGAAAAGCAGGTAGTTCGCAGAAAAATGATGCCCTGAAGCGGATGGCTGACATGCTTATGGCGCGTCGGGAAGAGATCATTGCCGAAAATCAGAAAGACCTATCGCATGCAGAAGAGGCAGGACTTTCCGCGGCCATGATTGATCGCCTTACACTTGATGCAAAAGTTATTCAGGCGATGGCAGACGGCCTGCTGGAGGTGGCCGGTCTGAAAGATCCCGTAGGTGAGGTGACCGGCATGTGGAAAAGGCCCAACGGACTGCTGGCCGGGAAGGTTAGAATTCCGCTTGGTGTAATCGGGTTTATTTTTGAATCGCGTCCCAACGTTACCATAGACGCTGCAGCCCTTTGTTTGAAATCGGGCAATGCGGTGATTCTGAAGGGAGGATCGGAAGCGATCCATTCCAACAAGTTTCTGGGAAACCTGATGATGGAAGCTCTGAAGGAAGCCGGTCTTCCGGAAAAGGCGATTCAGGTGATCCGGACTACGGATAGAGAAGCGGTCAATATTCTTATAGGTCTTGAAGACCATCTCGATGTGATCATTCCAAGAGGTGGGGAAGGGCTCATTCGTTTTGTCACCGCCAATTCCCGTGTTCCCGTCTTGAAGCATTATAAAGGCGTCTGCCATGTTTATGTGGACAAATATGCTGATGTACAAATGGCTGTGGAGATCTGCTTGAATTCCAAGGTACAAAGGCCGGGAGTCTGCAACGCCATGGAAACCATGCTTGTTCATAAAGATATCGCTTCGGCTTTTCTTCCTGAAATGAGCGGAAGGTTTTCAAAGGCCGGGGTCGAAATCAGGGGATGTCCAGAGACAATTCGCCTTGTTTCGAAAGCCACACCTGCTCAGGATTCAGACTGGGCCGCTGAGTTTCTTGACTTGATCCTTGCTGTCAAGATAGTATCAAATATGGAAGAAGCCCTTGAGCATATTGAAAAATACGGCTCCCATCATACCGAGGCCATTGTTACCGCCGACTATGAAAGATCCCAACGCTTTCTGTCGGATGTGGATTCCTCAGTGGTTCTCATCAATGCCTCGACCCGTTTTAATGATGGCGGCCAACTGGGTCTGGGTGCGGAAATCGGCATTAACACATCAAAACTGCATGCCTTCGGTCCCATGGGTCTGGAAGAGTTGACGACCTTGAAATTCATCGTGTATGGACAGGGACAGACGAGAGAGTAGGATGGGATTATTTTACAGGATCTGAGATGGCTCTGAGATTAGGTATTCTCGGTGGGACTTTTGATCCGATTCATATGGGTCACCTCCGAACGGCGGAAGAGATCGGGGAAAAACTGGCTTTGAAAAAAGTCTATCTTATTCCATCTGCATCTCCTCCTCACAAGACACAGACTCCCGTGTCCCGTTTTGAACACAGGGTGGCTATGACCCGTCTCGGCGCAGCCGAGTCTCCCGCTCTTGAAGCTGTTGATCTTGAGAGCAAAAGGTCCGGCTTGTCCTATTCCATCGAAACATTAAGAGAATTGCACGAAGCCCTTCATGCCCCTGAGATTTTCTTCATTCTTGGTACGGATGCTTTTCTTGAGATAAAAACATGGAAAGAATATGAGCAGTTGTTTCATTACGCCCATTTTGTTATTATCATGCGGCCTGGTTTCAGATCTCGAGGGCTGGACCTTCTTTTTTCGGAATTAGGGGTGAGGTCTTCAGACGAAGATAGTCGAGGCCTGTATCTCATGCCTTCGGGAAAAAAAATCATGGTTATGGCGACCACCTTGATGGATATTTCTTCAACGGGGGTTAGGAGAAGCGTGAGAGAAGGCAAGTCTGTCCGTTTTCTCGTACCTCAAACCGTCATTCAATACATTGAAAAACAAAGGCTTTACCGAAATCATGAAAACTGTTGACAAGGCAAAATTATGCCTGGAAATCATAAAGGAGCGGAAAGCCATTCAACCACTGCTTCTGGACGTGGAAAACCTGACCTCCATTACTGACTTTTTTATTATCACCAGTGGGAGTTCTACAAGGCAGGTGCAGGCCATAGCTCGCCATTTGCAGAAAGAATTGCGTGACGCAGATTTCAGACCGTTGGGCATGGAAGGGGAACAGGAAGGCAAATGGGTCCTGATGGATTACGGGGATGTGGTCATTCATATCTTCTACCAGCCCATGAGGGAGTTCTACAACCTGGAAGGCCTGTGGATTGAGGCCACGGAGGTTTCCGTTTAGGGTTCACTCAAAAATAAATTTGCAGAATTGGCGCTCAGATTTAGGTTAGGTTCGGAGTCTCACAAGCTCGCTTACCTAGTTGCTGCGATTGAGTGAAGCCACAGAAATAGTGGGCTATTTCGAGGACTTCGGAGTCTCACAAGTTCGCTTACCTGCGATTGAGCAGCAGCTGAAGATGACCTGAAGCTGAGATGTTAAAATGTGAAGTTATTTTTGAGTGAGCCCTTAGCTCCGGTCCGGAAGATGCTCCCAGGGAGGAGGTTCGAAATTGTATAGAACCGTTCGCGTTGCATCCAGTTTTCTCGCCGTATGCCTTATGGCCATGCTATTGGTCCTGTCAGGGCCCCTCGCGCATATCTCCCATGCCCTTTCCCTTGATGACGAGAGAGCTATGGGGCAGGAATTTCTGTTTCAGGCAAAACAACAATTTGAATTTATTACTGATCCCTTTGCCGTTCAATATATAAACGACTTGGGTAACTATCTTCTCCTACCGTTAGAAACAAAACCATTCTTTTTCAATTTCTACATTATAAAAGATAATACGCTCAATGCTTTTGCCGCTCCCGGAGGGCATATTTTTGTCTTTTCCGGCCTTATCGATGCCATGGACAATCTGGACGAGCTGGCTGCGGTAATATGTCACGAAATTGGCCATGTGTCGGCACGACACCTTGCTAAACGGATTGAGCAGAGTAAAAACCTCGGGATTGCCACCATGGCGGGAATTCTTGCCGGGATGCTGTTAGGGGGGCCGGTTGCGTCGGCTGTGATTGCCGGTACCATGGCTGCAAGCATGCAGGCCCAGCTTCATTTTAGCCGTGAAGACGAACGGCAGGCGGATCAACTGAGCTATAAATATATGAAGCCTGCGACTTTTGATCCGGCAGGAATGGTCAGGGCGCTAAATGAGATTCAAAAAGGAAGCTGGCTTGGAACGGGGAAAGCACCCGCTTATCTGCTTACCCACCCGACCGGTCCGGAAAGGATGTCCAACCTGGAATCGATGCTGACCGAATATTCACCCCAGATTCTTTCTGAGGAGGCTGTTCATTTTAATGTCCTCTATCCGGCTTTTAAAACGCTTGTTAAGGCCAGGTCAATGGATCCCCACGATGCCATGGTTGCCTTTCAAAAAGCAATGAAGGAAGACCCGGAATCTTTTCTTCCGCATTTGGGTGCTGGAATCGTTTATATGGAGATGTCACAATATGATCTGGCCATTGCAGAATTGAAAAAAGCCCTGAAGATTCATCCCGAGTTTATCCCTACTTTGAGGATCCTTGCCGAGGTTTATCAGGTGAACGGACAGGATGGGAAATCCATGTCAGTCCTTAAAAAAGTGTTGAGGCTTGATAACGGGGATAAAGCTGCCATGTATCTTCTCGGAGTAACTTACGAGAGTATGGGGCGCGAAGACAAAGCCCTTGCCCTGTTCGAGAGGCTTTCCTATCTCAGGCCGGTAAGGGATGATGTTTACTATCATCTTGGACTCATATACGGAAGGGATAAACGGTTAGCGTTGGCACACTATAATTTCGGGGTTTATTTTAAATTATCAGGCCGGATAAACAAGGCAATGTTCCATTTTGAAAAGGCAAAAAAACTGGCTAAGGGAAATCCTGTCGTCATGAAAAAGATCGAAAAAGAAACCAAGGGTCTGGAGTTAAGAGATTCTTGAATTGGAAACCCGCAGTGCAGACAGTACCATCAATAGATTAACACTAATTTGTGCTTTATGCAGAACAAGGAGGACCATCATGTCATCTGATAAAAAGAACGGTTCAAAGGAATTTGAAAAGGCCCTTAGCGTTGGACGTCCCCCCAACATTGTCAATCTGTTCCCGAATTCAAGGGCTTTGATTGTGAGCGGTAAGGTCGTTGACAGGGCTATGATCAGGAAAGGCAAGTCCATGACCATTGCCGCCAACGGGCGAAGCCATATGGTGATCCGTGGTGCGCTTGCTGCGGCACAGCGGGTGAACGCGGCTATAATTATCGAAATTGCCAAGTCAGAAGGGGGGGCAAATGCGTACTGTCCAGTCAGCTACTGGAATATGGCCCGCCAGGTAGATGCGGTAATGAACGAGCTGGGAATTACCGTTCCTGTGGCCATTCATGCAGACCATTACGGGATCAAAGGCCCGAAAGACGTGGAATATGCAAAAGGTGAGATTCCTTCCATGTTTGATGCCGGGATGACATCCATTGCTATTGATGCCTCCCATCTTCCCGATGAAGAGAATCTTCTGGCGAATCTTACCCTCAACTCCTATATCCCCGGATGGGCGGGATATGAAACGGAAGTTGGTGAAATTAAAGGGAAATCTGGCCTTTCAACCGCCGATGAGGCCCTTTTCCTGATCAGGGGCCTGAACGCCCATGATATCTTCCCTGATTGGATTGCCCTGAACAACGGAACAACCCATGGAATCGAGGCAAGCGACCAGGGAATACAGGTGGAACTTACTGCGAAAATTCACGAAGCTCTGGCCCCGTACGGGATATCCGGGGCGCAGCATGGTACTTCAGGAAATAGTTCGGATCGTCTCAGAAACATTGCTGCCAACACAAGAACCACAAAGGCCAACGTCGCTACGGCCCTGCAGATGATTTCATGGGGAGTCAGGGTCAACGAATTCGGAAATGCCATTTTGGATAGTGGTGAGTTTGTAAAGGTTTCCGACCACGGCGTTACAGATGAATTGTGGGCTGAAATGGTGGCATACGCCGGAGAGCAGGGACTTAAAGGTGGAGATTACAAGAAGCTCAACCTGCCGTTTGAAAACAAAATTCTTTCCCTTTCCGGGGATATCAGAAAGAGGATGGCAAAGGGCGTGGAAGATTTTGTTTTTGAATTATTGACCAACGTCTTTCATGCAGCTGATACGGCGCCTCTTGCCATAGAGACTATCCTTGATGCCGGTTCTTTCGATATGGGGCAAAAGGGGAAGCGCATTGAAGATCCTGCAGAATGGACAAAAGAAAAAATCCACGAACGGGCATCTCTGCTTGATTCGGACAAAGGTCCGTCCGGAGACTTTGACGATTAGTGAGGGTCAGAATGAGCTTGCACAGAGGGTTATCCCGGTGTGAGCAATACTATCCTTGCTTACTGCCCAATGAACAACGAAAAAAGACGAACCGCAGAATATCGAACCGCAGAATGACAAAATATGGAATCGCTTCGCTCTAACTTTGTCAGATTAAATACGGAGGCAAAACCGATGAATTTTTTCCTCGAAATTTTCGATAAATACGGAATCCTCTTTTTCCTATTGATAGTGTTTATATTTCTGGTAATAACCGGTCGTGCTGAGCTTAGAATAGGGGGAAAACGGTGATGATTTTTGAAAGGCAACCAGTTGGGACCTATGCGCAACTACGCTTTCAATGGGTTAGCGGGAAAGAGAAGCCGGAATTATGAAAAACGATGCGGAAAAAACATTCTCCCATCTATGGATAAAAGACATTGTTGAGGGAGAAAAAATCCAATGCTGCTATCTTGTCAGGGAAAAATCCCTGGGAACGACCCGTAACGGGAAACCATTTCTTACCTTGACCCTGGCGGACAGGACCGGGGAGATTCCTGCCGTGGTGTGGGACAGAGCAAATGAATATTCATCCCACTGCAAGGAAGGGGCGCCTGCCTTTGTCGCGGCGTTGGCAAGCTCTTATCGAGGGAAGCTGCAATTGACGGTTTCGGAGCTGAGAAAGCCGGAGAAAGAACCGGATCTAAGTCTGTTTTCTGAGTCCAGCCCGACGGATCCCGCCAGGATGATGCGTTCACTGAAAGAAATTCTTAAAGGCGTCGAAGATCCGAACCTGAAGGTGCTCGTAGAGAGATTTCTCTCAGATCGTAAATTCACTGCCCTTTTCAGAAAAGCCCCTGCGGCTAAAAATTTTCATCACAGCTATTTGGGCGGGCTCCTGGAGCACACCCTCTCCGTATGTGAAATGGCCGCAGACATTGCGAGGCATTATCCTCAACTCAATGGGGACCTGCTGATTGTATCGGCTTTTCTCCATGATGTGGGTAAGATCAGGGAATTTACATCTCCCCCGAATATTGAATATACCGATGAAGGACGATTGATCGGGCATCTGGTATCGGGGGTGGAAATGCTGAACGAAAAGCTCGAAGGCATCAAAAACTTCCCAACGGATCTGGCTATTCGGTTGAAACACATGATTTTGAGCCACCATGGACAATTCGATTTTGGCTCTCCTAAAGAACCTGCTTTCTTAGAAGCCTTCGCACTGAATTTTGTGGATGATATTGATGCAAAAATTAACGGTCTGGGGCGGTTTATGGAAAGAGATCGGCGTGAAGGCGCCTGGACTGATTTTAACCGGCTTTTCAGACGGTATCTTCTGAAAGGGGACATTGTCCCGCCTGAAAAGACCCCGGAAGAAGAAGTTGTAGAAACCAATAACCAACAAGCATCCCTTTTTTGACTTCGATCATACCCGAACTCGGCGTTTCGCAGACTCGCTAACCCAGCTGCCGTGGCCTAATAAGAAGTGGTCAGGACCGCTCCATGCACAGGCTGTGGAGGAACTTTTGGAAATGAAGGATAGAGGTACGACGGGGTCCTGTTGAATGTGATAAATGTTACGGAACTTGTGACGGCTCGATGGGAAACTGAGGCCGCCAGTATGGCCAAAAGCAATTTCCTGGCCAATATGAGTCATGAGATTCGGACGCCCATGAATGCCGTTATCGGGATGACAGGCCTCCTGCTGGATACAAACCTGGGTCAGGAACAGAGGGAATTTGCGGAGACGGTAAGAAATGCGGGGAATGGTCTTCTTACTTTCATCTATGACTTGGTATTTATGGATGTCCAGATGCCTGAGATGGACGGCCACGAAGCTACCCGTGCAATCAGGGATCTGACGTCTGAAATTAGCCGGATCCCGGTAATTGCCATGACCGCCCATGCCATGAAAGGCGACAGGGAGAATTGTATCGCAGCCGGGATGGATGATTATATCTCTAAACCGGTAAACCCGAAACAACTTAACGAGATGGTATTGCGATGGGCGGGAAAAAATGTTTTACGCCCGCCGGAAGGAACGGAGATGTCGATTGCGCCGATTCGGAAAGATCCCCCCGTGGATTTAGCCCCTCTTAGGGAACTTACATGCGGTGATATGGATTTTGAAAGGGAAATCATCGACTTGTTTATTGATGATACATCGCTTCGCCTGGGTAAACTGAAAGAAGCCATTGGAAAAGGGGATTTTTCTGAGATTGAAGCGGAAGCCCATTCCATCAAAGGCGCTGCCGCCAATATGGGTGCGGAGCATTTTCGTGCGCTTGCCCAGACGCTGGAGTATGAAGGCAAGAAATGTGGAAGCTTGGAAGGAGCAGAGCAGGGCCTTGCTGATTTGGTGGCCGAGTTCGAGGATGTTAAGCTTTTTTTCCAGGAAAGCTGCTCCTAAAGGACTTCATGAAGAACTGCGAAAGAAAGTCGCGGCTGATATCAACTCCTATGCGCATTGCCGTTCTCACTTCCGATTACCGTGAGGTGGGTGGAAGGGAAAAGTTTGTATTCGAACTGACGGAACGTCTTGTCGCCAGACATGGTTGCGAAGCCCATGTGTTTGCCGGCAAGTGGCAGGCTGAAAAAAGCGGCGCCATTTTCCATAAAGTGCCTGTCATCCCTTTTCCGAGATGGTTTAAACCGATCAGTTTTGCCTGGTTTACGGACCACATGCTCCAAGCAGGGTCTTATGATATCGTCCATAGCCATGACCGGAATTTTACGCAGGATATTCTCACCCACCACGGTCTTCCCCATAGTACCTGGGTAAGGCAGGTTAGAAAAAAGAGGGAAAGCCTGTTTGATCGTGCGACGGCCTGGGTTGAGGAGAAAGGCCTCAGCCACCCAGGTTCCCCGTGGATACTGCCGGTATCTGACTTGAGTCGCAATGAACTGCAAAAGGCGTTTCAGATTCCGGATTCCAGAATGCGGGTTATCCATCCCGGGATATCGACAGAGCGTTTTTGTTCCATGAACAGAGAACGTTGTCGCGAACAGATTCTCCGTTCCCATGGGTTCGACAAAGACGACATCATCCTGCTTTTTGTGGGAATGAATTTTGAAGTGAAGGGGCTGGACAGGGTTTTAGAAGGGGTATCTGTTTTTACGGAAGGTGGGACAAAACACACCCGATTGAAGCTTCTTGTTGTGGGAAAGGGGGATGAAAAAGCCTACGGAAAGATGGCTTCAGATCTGAAAATCGGTAAGCAGGTTGTTTTTGCCGGAGTCTCCAGGGAAGTTGAAACATATTTTATGGCGAGCGATCTGTTTATTCTTCCGTCACGTCTGGATACTTTCGGGATGGTGGTTCTGGAGGCTATGGCTGCGGGATTGCCTGTTATTATCGCCGCTACTGTGGGCGCAAGGGATGTGGTGACCCCGGCTGAGAATGGTTTTATTCTCTCTGAAAAAAACTTGATAGCGGATATGAGTTATTCCCTGGAAAAGCTCATGGATCGAGAAATTCGAAACGTAATGGGGAAGAATGCGAAAAAAGAAGCCTCATTGCACGATTGGGACTTGGTTTCTGACCGCGTTATGGATATTTATGAAATGCGTTTACAGCAGAAGCAAGGGAATGGGTTGATTGGAATCGTTTGATCCACTTTTTTCTCACGCAAGGCGCAAAGACGTAGAGTTAAGAAACTATGAATGATGGGACTGAGGTTTCTCAACCATTTTGGGGTTTCCGTGATGGAGGATGGCATTTTTAGGGTTGTATCCAGGCAGGGTGTCACAGGTGTCAAGTTGTTGAGATACCTCATCGTTTTTTGTGTTATTTTCGGTTTCGCCTCTGCTTTCTTGTCTGAAGCGGTAGCGGGGAAGCTGTATAAATGGAAAGATGCAGAAGGTAAAATTCATTTTTCCGACCGTCCGCCGACTACCGATAACGTGAAAGGGGATGTTGAAGAGAAAAAAATCAGAGAGGCCCCCGTATTAAAAGAAGAAACCAAGGAGGCGAAAAACCCTGTTGAACATGCTGTTCAATGTACCTTCCGGCTCATGAATAAGAAAGGGGGCGGTTCAGGGTTTTTCATCAGCAGCTCGGGCCTGGCTGTTACGGCAAAGCATGTGGTACAAGGTAGCACCTACAGCATGAAAGCCGAACTTCGGGGGGAGAAGAAGAAATATCTGGTGAAGATTATCAGGAAGAGCCGGAAGTATGACCTCGCCCTTCTTCAGGTGGTAATAGATCGATCTGTGCCTTTTCTGGAGTTCAGATCTCCGGATTCCCTGGTTCCTGGAGAAGAGGTCTGGGCGGTCGGAAATCCCTTGTTAGGGTTCAGAGAAACCGTGACCAAAGGGGTTTTCAGCCGTATTTTCCTGGAGAAGGATTTTAAAGAGGAACTAAAGCTTAAAAGAACGCCGTTTAAATACAAGGGCGACTGGATTCAGTTTTCATCGCCGGTGACCGGCGGGAACAGTGGTGGTCCGGTAGTAGATGAAAAAGGAAAACTGATCGGTGTGGTAAGTTGGGGGGTTCCGGCTCATTCGGCCCTCAATTTTGGGGTCCCCAGTTCTTATATCCTGGAGGACTTCAAAACGTATCTTCCCTGAGACAAACCACGAATAACACAAATCACACGAATCGAAAACCTGAAAGGTGGAAAAAGCAAAGTAGAAACATGGGAGAAGTATCCATGACTGCATTTGTCTGTAAAGCAGGTAAGCTATTCTCATTCGTGCTATTCGTGCTATTCGTGTTATTCGTGGTTTAGGTAAAATTCCTAGTAAATGGAGGTTTGACCATGGCAAACACCCTTACTCAAGTATCACTGGTTCATACGGATGGCCGCGAAAATGGCGTTGTATCTTCGATAAACGCACTGGGTATAAACCCAGTGAAAAACAAAGACGTTCTGATCAAGCCGAACTTTAATACGGCGGATGTCACTCCCGGATCTACCCACAACGACACTTTGGTTGCGCTGGTTGAAGAAATCTGGAAGATGGGCGCGAAAACGATCAGTTTAGGAGAACGCAGCTTTCCGATCACCCGAGAGGTTATGGAGAAAAAGGGTGTTCTTCCCCTCATGGAAAAACTTGACGTCAGAATTATCGATTTTGATGAATTAGGAACCAATGATTGGGTGGAATTCAAGCCCGGAGATTCTCATTGGCAAAATGGTTTTCGTATCGCCCGGCCCATCATTGAATCCGAATGTTTGATCTCCACCTGTTGTCTCAAGACTCATCAGTTTGGAGGTGTCTTTACCTTGTCTTTGAAACTGCACGTTGGTGTTGTTCCCACGACCCGGCATGGCTATTCCTACATGCAGGAACTGCATAGTTCTCCACACCAGCGCAAGCTGATCGCTGAGATAAACCAGCCTTTCAGTCCTGACCTGGTGGTCCTGGACGGCGTTGATGCATTTGTAGACGGGGGACCGGCTACCGGTACGCTTGCAAAAGGCAATGTCTTTATCGCTTCAACTGATCGAGTGGCTATTGACGCCGTCGGGGTCGGCATTTTGAAATCATTAGGCAGCAATGATCAGATTATGAATAAAAAGATTTTTGAGCAGGAACAGATTGCCAGGGCCGCCGAAATCGGCTTAGGAGTATCATCTGCTGATAATATCAATTTAATTGCTGCCAATGATGAGAGCATTGAATATCGAAACCGAATCGCAGCCATAGTAGGCGAGGGATAGAAAGGAATCTATAATTTTCCAGATAAAAGCAAGAAACCACGAATAACACAAATCACACGAATCGAAACCCTGAAAGACGAGAGCGGCTCAATGGAAACATGGGGGAGAAGAATCCATATCTGCATTTCTCGGCACAGTCAAAGGGATTCGGTGGGCAAACTATTTGCCATTCGTGCTATTCGTGTGATTCGTGGTGAAATGGAGGGCTACTCATATACCCCTTCTAAAAGAGAGCGTACCTTTTTTTCACTCAACACGGAAGGATTTGTCGCCATATTGACGGCATCCTTATAGGTATAGAAAGCAATCTTTCGCAGGTCTTCTTCAGGGATATTGTTGCCTTTTAGAGTTGCTGTAATATCCAGGTCCCTGTACAATTTCAGAAGAGCCTCTTCCAAATCCTCCAACCCGTTCAGCATAAAAGCAAGATCCAGAAATTGTTTTTCACACAAGGTTTTGTTTGCTCTGACGAAGCAGAGCAGACCGATGGTTGCCGCTTTTCCATGGGGAATGTGGTAATGCGCACCTATGACATGGGTTATGGCATGGCCCAGGCCAAGCCCTTTACTGAAAGCGATTCCCCCGTAGACCGCTGCCATGCACATATCGCTGCGAGCATCAATATCCTGGGCATCTTTATACGCTTTCACCAGGCTTTTACCGATCAGTTTGGTTCCGTAAAGGGCCATCGATTCAAAATAGGGGTGATAGGGCACTGCCAGGGCAACATAACCTTCGATGCAGTGAGACAATGCATCGATCCCTGACTCTTTGGTCAATCCCGGGGGCATGCTCTTGCAATACTCAGGATCGATCACCGCTACTTTGGGTATTAAATGATTGCTCATAAGCATGAATTTGACGTTTCTCTGCTTGTTTGTAATTACCGCATAGGGATTTACTTCGCTGCCGGTTCCCGATGTGGTTGGAATACAAATCAAAGGGGGGAGTATGGGTTTTATTTTTGCCGTTCCGCCTACAATGCTTTCATATTCAGTTAATTCGCCAGGGTGAGATACCCGCAAGGCGATCGCTTTGGCTGCATCCAGACTGCTCCCGCCCCCTAAACCGATGATGCCGTCACAACCCATGCTTTTATATATATCTCCTGCTGTTTCAATTACTTCCACGGGAGGATCGGGTACCACATCGGTGAATAGTTGAGACTCGATTCCGGATTTCTGGAGAATCGTTCGCACTTCATCTACACGCCCGATGCTCTGCATGACCGGATCTGAGACAATCAACGCCTTACTCATATTCAGCTTTCTGGCTGCAGTCCCCATTTTTTTGACCACATGGGCCCCGAACTGCATTTCAGGCATTGGCGGTATACGGACTTCCCAGTGTTTTTTTGGATCTTTGAAGGCGTCCAAATGATCCCAGAAATTCTTCAACTCATTATCCGGAACATCAAAAACCTGATCGGTCGGCGCGAGAGTTTCGGATCGAATAAAGCTTTCTGAAAAGCTATCCATCTTGCTGAATTCGGCATTCTCATTGAACTTGATTTGATCCTTCAAGGTCTGTTTGCCGATTTCCACCATATCATCCCGCGTTAATTCCATCCCGTACCGCGCGTTCAACAAATCGGCAAAGAAATCATACATGGAGGCCTGTCCCCCCGGAACAGTATTCAAACAATATCCTAATGTGTCACAGGTGGCGGCCTGGACTTGAGATCGAAGCGAATTTTGGGCTTGCTTATCTTTTTGTCGGGGCGCCCGATAGGTTAGGCCGGCGGTGTGATCAGCCCCCATGGGGCTTGTCATGTAAGTGACGCCGGTTCCTTTTACTGAGCGGGGGTCATGGCCTGGAAAGGCCTGGCCTTTGTATGCAGGAATTCGCTCCACATGTAAGGCCGTTGCCGTGCTGACAACCCCGTTCCCCAAAACATCACCAAAAGTGGTGCCCTGTTCTATTTCCATGAGAAGCTTTTCCGCTGATGCCGGGTTGCCCATTTCCATTTTACCGGCATCTGCTGCCACACCGAGGCTTGCTCCGATTTCAATGGCATCCAGGCCCAGGTCATCGCACATGAATTTCAGTTTAGCGATTGCATCTAAATCCATGATTTTGAGATTTGTACCCAACAAGGCAATGATCTCATATTCATAGGCAGAGGCAAGTCGGTTACCCTCTACGTCAGGGTAGATGATTGAACATTTGACAGCACAGCCCGGCATGCATCCATGCATCTTCCCTCCGCGTTTGAATAGGATTTCCTGAATGGTTTCACCGCTTATTTTGTAGAAGTCACGAGGTCTTCCCGAACGAAAATTGTTGGTGGGCAAGGTACCTTGATTGGCGGAATTGGCAACAGCGAAAGGGGTCCCGTATTTTGAATACAGTCCGCAGCTGATGTCATGGGCCATGGTGTTTACCCAGGATTTCACCGTTTTTCTGAAACGGTCGGGATCGGCCATCTTCAACCGTGGAGCGTCGGACGCATCGAGGACGACGGCCTTGAGACCCTTTGACCCCATAACCGCACCCAATCCACCTCTTGCCGCAGTGCGAGATGGATCACCAAAAATATCCGTAAAGGACACGGATGCCCCTCTATATCTTCTTTCCCCCGCAATGCCTATCGACACAATGGCCACCTTTTTGCCGTATTTTGAGTGGAGACGTCGAACCAATGCATAGTTTTTCATCCCTCTAAGTTCGTCGGCAGGTACGAGGGCTGCTCCCTTTTTTGAAATCCTGAGATAAAATGTTTTTCCTTCGGCGGCAGCGTTTTCCACGACAATGGCTCTGAATCCCAATCGATCCATCTGTTGGCCTGCTGGACCGCCTGCATTGGCCTCTTTTATTCCAAGCGTCAAAGGGCTCTTGGCTCCGACTGAAATACGTCCAAGTTGCGGCGCCCTTGTCCCTGCCAAAGGGCCGCAGGCAATAATCAGTTTGTTGTCAGGGCCTAAAGGATCCGTATCGGAAGGGACTTCCTCATTCATGATTTTGGCAATCAGGCCACTTCCCCCAATTGCCAGCCATTTTTTTGGAAGTTCTTTTATCGTTGTGTTTTTATTTTTCATGTCCACATGAAGCACCTTCATTGTCAGTCTCCTTATTCCAAGTCTTGTTAAGATAAATGTGATATAGACGATTTGTTTCTCATTGACAAGGTCCAAAGGCGAGGACGTAATTAATCTGGTTTTGCCCAGCCGGACTCGTCTTCAGACCTGAAATTGTGCCCTTGAAAAAAAAATGGTATCCTGTCATCATGATAAAATGTTTCGCGACCAATAGCGAGACAAAGACCATGGCCTTTCTCATGATCATAAGAGGTTTTTTAGGATGAACATTGCGCAAAACCTGGAACGATCAGCCCGGTATTTTCCTGAAAACATTGCCGTAATAGATGATCATGTCCAGCTGACCTATAAAGAACTGGATCGGTGGTCCAGCCGCATTGCCGCAGGCCTCATGTCTCAAGATGTTGGGCGTGGGGATTTTGTAGCGATATGCCAAAAAAATGCGGCCCAATGGCCTGCCATTTATTACGGTATTCTCAAATGTGGGGCCGTGGCGGTAACATTGTCGGCCCAGCTCAGCCATGATGAATTTCGAATTCTCGTGGAACACTCGGAACCAAAACTGCTTTTTACGGATGAAAAACGTTTAGCACAGATCCCTCCTTGCCATGATGGAAAAAAAGTTCCCAGGATTGTCGCATCAGGAACGGAGTTGGACTTGATCGCCCTTGAATCTTCAGGCGGGGAGCCTGTTTCCTCTATAGTTTGCGAACGGGATGATACGGCTTGTATCCTATATACGGGAGGTACCACCGGTCTGCCCAAAGGGGTCATGCTGACCCATGAAAACATCAATACGGCGATCCAAAATGTGGTGCAGATGGAGAGATCCACCGAATCAGACAGATCTCTATGTTTTCTTCCGTTTAACCACGTGTTCGGACAGATGCATATTCTAAATGCTACCATACTCAGTGGTGGAGGGCTTGTTCTTTTACCCGAGTTTGACCTGGGCAGGGTCTTTTCGGCAATCAACGACCATGATGTCACCAAGCTTTACGCTGTTCCTACCCTATACATACGCTTCTTGCAGGTTCAGGGTCTGAAAAAGAAACTGGGCAGGGTCAGATACTGCTTCAGCGCTGCCGCCAGTATGGCCAGTGAGGTGGTGAACCAATGGAAGAAAGTCACGTCTCTTAAAATATATGAAGCCTACGGCATGACAGAAACCGCCTCTATGGTCACTTTTAACCACTATCACGACCATGTGGTCGGTTCCGTGGGTGTTCCGGCAGGCAATACGGAGGTGGCGATTGTCGACCCTTCAGGAATCAGGCTTGGTCTGGGAGAAGAGGGCGAAATCTGTATTCGAGGGCGCAATGTGATGAAGGGGTATCTGAACAATTCTGAGGCTACGAATGAGGCCATTACTGATGGATGGTTGCGCTCCGGGGATGTGGGCTACCTGGACGAACAGGAGTATCTGTATATTGTGGACAGGATCAAAGACATGATCATCACCGGGGGGGAAAACGTATACCCGAAAGAAGTGGAGGAGGTACTGTACAAGAAATCGGAAGTTATGGAATGCGCGGTTATTGGTCTCCCGGATGCGGAGTACGGGGAGCGGGTCACTGCCTATGTGGTTCTCAAACCGGGTGCTTCGCTGGATTCCGTGGAATTGAAACGCTACTGCAAGTCCTGTCTTTCCCCTTTTAAGGTCCCGAAAGAGTTCATAGCCCTGCCTGGCTTACCCACCACCAACTCGGGAAAGATCCTTAAGCGTGAGCTGCGAAAAAAGATGATGTAGCTGGTTTACTTTTATCGGTGAACCAGTTTCGCTGTGTAGTGTAGATATTAAAATGGAGTCGTACCATGGAATTGAATGCCGACCTTTTGGGTACATCGCTCAAAAATTATGAAACGAAGATCAACTGGCGTGAAACTACCAATTATGCTGCGGCGGTTCAGGACAATAATCCGAAATATTTTGATGATGAAGAAGAGGCGGGAATTGTATCCCATCCCATGTTTCCCGTAGCAGTCACCTGGCCTGTTTTAAGCCGTTTGGACAAGTTTATTGAATCCAAAGATTTTCCAAAAGAAGTATTGATGACCCAGGTGCATTACACGGAGCACCTTATTATCCATCGTTTGATACGGCCCGGAGATGAGCTATTCATAACCGGAACTTTGAAGGCTTTTTACCCACATCGCGCGGGGACCCATGCCATCATCAGTCTTGAGGCGGTAGACAAGAACAAGGAGCCAGTCTTCACAGAATACATTGGCGCCATGTTGCGGGGGGTAGCCTGTGGAGAAGGGGGCAAAACAGATCGGATTCCTTTGATTCCGGAAAATGACAACGAGGCGGAAGTCCTCTGGATATCTGACATATCTATTGATCCTGAGCGTCCCTATATTTATGATGGGTGCACCAATATCGAATTTCCCATTCATACCTCGCCGAGATTTGCCCGGATGGTGGGCCTGCCGGGAATTATTCTACAGGGAACCGCCACCCTGGCATATGCGATCCGTGAACTGGTCAACAAGGAAGCCGATAGAGACCCTGCCAGGATTTCTGAAATTGCATGCAGGTTTACCGGAATGGTCCAGCCTGGAACCGATATTAAGGTGTGTTGCACAGGGAAGAAATCCCATGAAAATTTTACCAATGTTTTTTTTGAGGTGCAAAATTGTGATCAAAAAAAGGCTGTTCGTAACGGATATGTGAAAATAATGAAGGGGTGAGAAAAATGAACAATAATGAAAGATTGCCGCTTGTTAATTCCTACATCGATAAATGGAGCAAGGCCCAGCCGGACTCGGTGGCCATGGTTCAGCATGAAGACGGAAGGGAAATTACGTATAAAAAGTTTGGGTCATTAATTGATTTTTTTGCACTCAAATTGCTCGATATGGGTATTCAAAATGGAGACAGGGTGGCAACACAGCTGGTATTGCTCCCGGAACATATGGCATTGATGTATGCCTGTTTTAAAATCGGGGCTATTTTTGCTCCTTTGGATGTCCGCTTGATTGAAAATGAAGTGGTTCGGGATATCAACAAGATTGAGGCGAAAGCGTTCTTTTTTTTAGGAGAAACCCCTGTCCGTGACTTCAGGGTCGTTGGGGAAAGGGTGAGTAAGGGATGCCCCTCAGTCGAACACCTAGTCCAATTCACAGCAAATCCAAAACCGGGCGATATTATTGCAGGGGCTGTAAGCATCTCAGACCTCATGAATAAAACACGCCTTGTGTGGTTGAAGCTGGCAGATGTTTTTAAAAGAGAACTCAAAAAAAGATACCAACAGGTAGGCAAAAGAACCCCTGCATTAATCATTTATACCACCGGGACGACCGGAGAACCGAAACCGGCTGTTTTATGCCATGAAAACATTATTGTTCAGAACCAGATATTGGAAAGAGGCATGGTTTATGATGGGGATAGGAAGGATTTCTCAATCCTTGTGAATCTCCCACCGAGCCATGTGGGATGTGTTACTGAAACTTTTATGACTACCATGTTCATTGGGGGGAAAGCTGTTCTTTTAAGGATATTTGA
>Ga0208901_1000352_pt1 | contig 24935 bp, 25 predicted proteins | sample AntAceMetag02UKF_FD_184764 | JGI IMG/M metagenome (GOLD analysis project Ga0208901, IMG submission 184764) | Saline lake microbial communities from Ace Lake, Antarctica - Antarctic Ace Lake Metagenome 02UKF (SPAdes) (version 2) | ecosystem: Environmental > Aquatic > Non-marine Saline and...
TTAAAATAATCAAGTAAACTCTCACCAGACGAATGAACAGAATAGCAATCGCGGGATCGTGATATCGAAAAATGCAAAAGAGCCACACCCATTGGATTTTGCGTCAATATGTTTGACCAGGGGAGTCTTTCTGAAGCGGAGAAAGACGCTTATCGTGCGCCTTTCCCTTCGGAGGAGTATCTGGCGGGTGCTCGTCAATTTCCTGTATTGGTACCCATTACGCCAGAAGATCCAGGGGCTGCTGATAACCGACAAGCTTGTGAAGTGTTTTCTCAATGGGAGAAACCCATGTTACTCTGTTTTTCAGATGGCGATCCTGTTACCAAACCTTGGGAACGTTTTTTCCACGAAGAGGTTCCCGGCACAAAAGCACAGCCCCATATTACCTTGCATGGCCATCATTTTATACAAGAAGAAGATGGAGAACGTTGGGCGAACGCAGTGATTGAATGGATAAAATTATAACCATAGACACGCAACCAGAGTATCTGGCGATGTTTGGTTTCGATAATTTACATCGGAAAAATAAATGAAAAGGAGAAATACGATGGATATTAAAAAAATGACTGCACCCTGTGGACTGGCTTGTTGGACATGTGCATATTATAAAGACCATATTACTGATGAGCTGGCTCAACAGAGCGCTGAGAGGATAGGGATAGAAGCCGGGGATATGCCTTGTGAACGGTGCAGAAGTGAAAGAGGCTGTTCTTTTGAAAATGCATTAACAGGCAATAAAGGTTGTCTCACTAAAAAATGTGTTGAGAACAAAGGCCTGCATAACTGCTCAGAATGCAATGAATTTCCCTGTGAAAACCTGATGCCGGTTGTCGATATGGCAGATCGTGCGCCACATAATACTAAGCTATATAACTTAAGCCGAATTAAGTTAAACGGTCTTGAAGCATGGGCCGCTGAAGCTGCTCTGATCCAAAAAAAATATTTCAAAGGCAAATTTGTTTACGGACAAGCTCCGGTTATTGATAGCGAAGCGTAACTAACCAAAGGTGAGCAGAGAATTATGTTTAATTACGAAGAAACTTTTTTTGAAGAAATAGATGTTGCGGTTTCTGCTGACAAAGCTTGGACTCAGATAGCCAGGCCCGGGGGGCTTGTGCTGTGGCACCCCTTTATGAAGGAACACATTGCCGAGAGCTGGGATGGCGTCGGTTCAAAAGACCTCTTAATTTACAGCAGCGGTTTCACCTATAATAGAGAGGTTACTTATTGGGAAGAGGATGTTGGTTACGATCTGAAAGTCACCGAGAACGGAAAAAGAGAATGTGCGTCTTATTGGCGAATAAAGCCCAGAGATGATACGAGTTGTACCCTTCGAATCACCGGGGAGGTTAAGTTTATCAAGAAGCTCCCTTTCCCGATTCGCTGGGCCCTGCTTGAATTTAAAATGAAACCTGTTTTCAAGCTGTACCTTGCGCTTATCCTGAAAGGCTTTGCGTTTTATGCAGAAACAGGTGAGCAAGTCAAACCGGATCAATTTGGGCCTCATCCCATGTTTTCGCCGAAACCATAACGAGAATGAAAGGAAATGATGAACAGATGCATTTGGTGTGAAAAAGACCCTTTATACATCGCTTACCACGATGATGAATGGGGAACCCCTATTCATGATGACCGGATTCTGTTTGAGTTCCTGATTCTGGAAGGAGCTCAAGCCGGGCTGAGCTGGCTGACCATTCTAAAAAAACGAGAGAATTACAGGAAGGCCTTTCACTTCTTTGATTGCGAAACCATAGCCAGTTATTTGCAGCGTGATGTTAATCGTCTTTTGGCTGATTCCGGCATTGTGCGTAATCGCCGCAAAATCGAATCAGCCATCCTGAATGCACAGGGCGTTCTGAACATTCAGGAAGAGTTCGGATCATTGGGCTCCTATCTCTGGCGTTATGTTGAAGGTATCCCTAAGCAGAACGAATAGAAATCCATGGCAGAACTTCCAGCCAAAACGGAACTGTCCGAAAGGATGAGTAAGGATTTAAAGAAGCGTGGGTTCAATTTTGTCGGGCCAACGATCTGCTACGCATTCATGCAGGCCGTCGGCATGGTAAACGATCATACAACGGACTGTTTCCGGCATCAGGAACTTAAACTACTTGCCCACCGAACGGGTCATTCCCAGGTGTAAAAAACCAGGAGAAATATCTTATCAAGGTGTTTCCAGACAAATCTGAGGAATACATCTTCCAACCTTGCGAAATTATGCCGGATGTGCGACGCTACATTATGCAGAATTGATTTTCGGCGACCGGACAAACCGAAAACTGATCAGCCTAATATATTGCAGCCATAAGAATTTATACAGTGACTTCAGTGAGCTGCCCAGTTTCCTTGGGATATGACCATTTTGCAAAAGCAAACAAACGCTGATGCGACTTTGATAAACAGATCTATTTGTAACAGCTACTACAAACAAGAAGAATCTTGTCAGATATCAATATAGAAGGCAATGATGATGTAAGTTCATAAATAACCAACACGAGAAAACAAAGGAGAAGAGAACATGTCATACGCAGTGGACGCGAATTATCAAACATGGTTGTGGGAAAAGCTGGCGGAAAAATGCGTAAAGAACCTCAAAAAACACGCATTTGACGCTCATGCGGTGCCGAACTTAGAAGAGGCGCGGAAGTTGGTTCTGGACATGATTACCGACTACGATTCTTTCGGATTCGGCGGATCTGACACCACACGCGCTCTGGGGCTGGTAGAGACCCTCAAGGAAAAGGGGAAAACCGTGTACGATCACTGGGTGGAGGGACTCAGCGGGGAAGAAAACCTGGCGATACGGAAAAACCAGATGAACGCCGACTGTTTCCTGTGCAGCGCCAACGCCGTTTCCGTTACTGGGGAGATCGTTAATGTGGACGGGATGGGCAATCGTACCAACGGCATGACGTTCGGCCCCAAAAAGGTCGTCATCGTGGCCGGCATGAACAAGGTGAGGCCCGACCTGCACGCCGCCCTGAATCGTGTGAAGGAGGTGGCAGGACCCATGCGTGCCAAGAGCCTCAACATGGAGACCCCCTGCGCAGAGACGGGCGTATGCAATGACTGCAATTCTCCCCAGCGCATCTGTCGGGTCACCGTCATTCTTCACCGCAAGCCCGTGCTCACGGACATATCGGTGGTCCTGATTAATGAAGCCTTGGGAATGTGATGCCGAAATATACCCAAAAGTTTGTTTACATCATTAAGCTAAAGGCTAATAGCTCAAAAGCTAATTTCTGCTTTTAGGTGTTACGTTTTCAGTGTGAGCTGCGACCGTAAGAGATTTTTAGTTTTTTCATTCTCCCCCGCAAGGTGCCAGGATTAATTCCTAGCATGCTTGCGGCGCCATTTTTGCCTTCAACCCTGCCCTTCGCTTGATCCAGAGCCCTTTGGATATATGATTTACCATCACTTCGTCCAAAGGACGAATTAACCCATCATCTTGTCCTTTTAAGGCCACATTCTCCCTGGGCATCGACCCTGGTGACAGCGGATCGAATGACAGCCGACAGTATAGTAGCAGAGTGGCTCACAAGACGTTATAGAACCCAAGAATTCTTATAACCTTTTCAACCCCTAAAACCAATAAGGAGAACTAAACCCTTTTAACCATAAGGAGCAAAAACTATGCAACCTCAAATTATTGGGATCTCCGGCAGCCCTATTAAAAACAGTAACACGGACCGTTTGGTTCAGGCCGTTCTTGAAAGCAGCGGCCTGACTTCAGAGTTCGTCAAACTTAGCAAAATTAATGTGCGTCCGTGCATTGCTTGCCTCGGATGCAAAAAGGACAATATTTGCAAGCCTAAGGACGACTTCCAAGAACTGGCAAAGAAAGTCCGCCACGCCGATGCTATTGTCGTAGGCGGATATTCACCCTATGCTGTGGTCGATGGATTTACAAAGGCATTTCTGGAGCGGCTGTTTTCGTTAAGGCACCAAAACGGTCTGAGTCGTGGGAAACTTGCCGTGGTGGTTACCACCGGCATCGGACGAGGCGCTCCCGGTTTGGAGGAGGCAAGTAACCAGATTGCCCAGGCCCTGACTATGGAAGGCATGGAGGTTTTGGACCAACTAAAGGTAACCGGTAATCCGGAATGTATGGTGTGTGGATTCGGCGAGACTTGTCCGATGAGTGCCCTGCCCTGGGTATTCGGTGAGGACACCAAGGTGACGCCCGAAAAGTTCTGCCAGGTGGAAGACCAGACGGAAACCTGGAAACGAGCCAAAGTTTTGGGTCAGGAGATCAGTGCCCGGATCAAAAAGCAAAAAATGATGTAACTTCATAACGCGGTCGTAGAACAAAAAAAGGAGAGCAAAAATGCTGGAAACGAAACTGAAAGAACTGGCGATCAGGGAAGGGAGCATCCGGGCCGGAATCGCGCGCAGGGAGGCCTTTTCGGAGGCGCCCCCGTCCGCGGATATGCGGTATCTCCGACCGTGGGCCAACGCTGTGGTTTCATTCGCTGTGACCACAGGTACCGACTGGATCAGGGATTACTTAGGCAAAGAGACCCGCATGGTCATGAGAGACAATATGCACTACGTCTATCATGAGACATACCGTATCGCAAACGTCATTGCGGAGCACTTGAAGAGCGCTGGATTCAAGGCCCACGCCATCATTCCCAACGGACTCTACCGGCCTGACCACACTTTTGAAAAGAAGCTTCCCGATCACGACGTGAAACCCCCTCTGTCCCTGCGCTACATGGCCGTCGGCGCGGGGGTGGGAATCTTCGGGTGGAGCGGAAACGTGATGGTGCCCGACTACTGGTCAAATGTCTATCTGGGAGGTGTTCTCACCGACGCTCCGCTGGAACCCGACAGCCTCATGGAAGAGACCCTTTGCGACAATTGCCGTATCTGCTCCCGTGTCTGCCCCGTGGAATTCATCAACAAGCGGGAACAAACCAGCGTGACAATCGGTGGGAGGCAATTCTTTTACAACAGTAAACGGGGCGACTTACGGTGCGTCATCGGTTGTGGCGGGTTTACCGGTCTTTCAAAGGATGGAAAATGGAGTTCCTGGTCCACCGGGCGGACCGTCTTGTCGGAAACAAATGAAGGACTGCCTGAACTTTTCGCGCGCTTGCGGGACGACCCGGCCAATGCCGCGGCCACACGCAACATCACCTTCGGAACCCGGGGGGTGTTGGACCGTCCCAAGGAGAATATCAAGACGACCTGTAACCACTGTATCACGGTGTGCAGCGGCCCGTTGGAGGACCGTAAAAAATGGATGGACCTCCTGTTTCATTCGGGCGTTGTTGAACTGGACGAAGAAGGACGGGAAGTGGTTAAGCGCGATGACCAGGAGAACGGGACAGCCGGGAGGACCCCCTTAGAATAAGTTAAGAAGCATATTAGAATAGATAGACAGGCCATCATTTCAAGCCTTTTGAATTTGAAATGGTAAACAATAAGAAGGAAATTACATCATGAAAGTATTAGTTACTTATTTCAGCCAGAGCGGAAACACGGAAAAGATCGCCAACGCCATTTACGAGGAAGCATCCCAAGCGAACGAGGCAGCTTTGAAAAAACTTGAGGATATCACTCCTGAGGAAGTGGCTGGATACGATTTCATTTTCATCGGCGCACCGTTGCATTCCGGCAGTCTGGCAGCACCGGTAAAAGAGTGTCTGGGCGTTCTTCAGGCAAGTTCCGGTCAAAAGATGGCTGGTTTCATCACCCATTTCGCTCCGGCCTATCCGGAACAGGACATGGAAAAATTTACAGAACCAATAAAAGCAGCATGCAAGGAAAAAGGCATTGAATACAAGGGCTGTTTCGACTGCCAGGGAGCGCTGGCCGAATCCATGCATGTGGCAGTGCAGAAGAAGCTCAATTTATCTGACGAGCAGTGGGCGGGTATGGTCGAACAGATGACCGGGCGCCCCAACGAAGAAGACGTGGCAAACGCCAAAGCGTTTGCAAAAGAAGTTTTGTCCTGATTTTAAACGTACCTGCTGTAATGGAAAGGAGAACACCACAATGACAAAGCTTTTGGAAATTCTGGGTTGCAAGTATCCAATCATTCAAGGCCCCATAGGTCAACTTAATGATCCTAAAATGGTAGCTGCCATATCAGAGGCGGGTGCATTTGGTGTTCTCGCTTTCGGTTTCATTACAGATACGGAAAGGGTCAGGGAACTGGTAAACGAGGTCAGATAACTTACGGACAAGCCCTTCGGGGCCAATCTCATGATCGCCATGAATCCCAACAACGAGACCATTCTTGAAATACTGGCCCAGGCGGGCGTTAAAGTCGTGACGACATCGGCCGGATCACCGAAAAAGATATACCCAAAAATCAAGGAACTGGGTCTTAAAGGTCTCCATGTGACTCTGGCGGCAAAGCTTGCGGCAAAAGCGACGGACGCGGATGGGATTATTGTTTCAGGGTTGGAATCCGGTGGACTGCGTACCAATGGCCCTGAATCCACTAATTTGATCCTTGTCCCCGTTGTTTGCGACATGGTCGATGTGCCGGTTGTTGCGGCAGGCGGCATCGCCGATCGTCGCGGATATCAGGCGGCGCTTGCCCTTGGCGCCCATGGGGTACAGATCGGGACCGCTTTTCTGGCTTCCGAGGAGAGTCCGGCTTCAAAGGCATGGAAAGAGGCAATCATCAACTGCGGTGAAGCAGGAACCACGTTATTACCCGTTAACGGCATGGCCATACGAACCATTATTAATCCAAAACTGGCGGAACTTTTGGTTTCCGGTGTGGATCTCAGCCGGGAATACAACATGAAGAACGCGTATAAAGCATGGTCCACCGGAGATTTTGACCTTTATCCGGCAGGTGTTGGCCAGATCAGCGCCTTGATCAAAAAGATCAGGCCCATAAAAGATATCATCGAAGAAATGGTTTCCTGAGAATCGGAAGGAAAACCCATGAGTTATTTAAAAACCCTTAACCCCGAAGAACACCCGGAAAGTCTGGGCGACACCAACAAGACCATGATGGATATGTTCGGAAAGGTGCCGTCGGTGTTCGAGGCCATGAACCTGAGGCCCGAATTGCTGGACCCGGTCTTAACCTTGCCTTGCGGGAGATAGGTGTCAAGGACGAAGCCATACATGTAGCGTCTTTTTTTGATTATTTTAACCGCATGGCTGACGCAATCGGTGCTCCGGTGGGGAATAGGCGGGCAATGGTGGCCGCTGAGCAGGAAAACAAATGATTATGGGGCTCATCGGCTGATGAATGACTTTGAGATGTGATTTATGAAGGAAAAAATAATGTCCGACTCAACCAGAATCGCCCTGGTCACCAACGCCCAAAACTACGCAGGCCCGGCGGCGATGACCGCCTTGCTCAAACAGAGCTTTGAGGTTGTCGCCCACGACGCCACATTTACCGATGCCCTGGCCCGAGAGGAGTATATCGCCACCTACCCCGGAGCCAAAACCAGTTCGGCCCAGGAGCCCGAAGTCCTGATCAGTCAAGCTTGGGAGAGATACGGCCGGCTGGACGTCATCGTCAGCAACGACAGCTACCCAGCCATCCACTTGCCCATCGAGCAAGCCGACGTCGAGGACCTCAGGAAAACCCTGGAGGCGTTGGTCATCTTCCCCTACAGGCTGATGCAGACGGCCGTGCCCAGACTCAAGGAACAGGGCAAGGGCAATGTGATCATGATCACCTCCTGCCGGACGGAGCTGCCCCTCCCCGGCGGAGCCATCCCGGACATCGCCCGCGACGGGGCCAATGCGCTGATGAAATCTCTCAGCTTGGACCTGGCCCCCCACGGCATACCGGTCAACGCCATCGCCCCCAACTACTTCTACAGCGAAGCCTACTTCCCAAAAGCCAAGTTCATCGATAACCCCAAAGGCCGCGCCTACATTGAGCAGGTAGTCCCGGCCGGCAGGTTGGGCGAACTGGAAGAGATGGGCGAACTGATTACTTATCTGGCCGAGATGAAAGGGTCATTCCACACCGGGACGATCATCAAGTTCGCCGGCGGATGGCCGGCCGCCCCTAAGCAGCAGATTTAGGGCCATGATCATCATCGGCCTGACCGGGCGCATTGGGACCGGTAAAAAAGCTCATCACCATTTTTTGTGTAAGCCACGACCGTAAGTGATTTTCGGGTAAAAGCGAGTCCTTTTACCCTTAATGCTGCTTTGCAGACGACGAAAGGAGGCGATTCTCTGATACTCTTTTCGAATGCAGTTCGTCCTATTCAAGTAAGGAGAACCTTATGCGTAAAAATGAAACCATTGAAGGAATAAAGGTTTGTGTGTTTGATGCCTACGGGACGCTCTTTGATGTCCATTCAGCCGTTGAAAGGCATCGACATCGACTGGGAGATATCGCTGATCAGGTGTCTAATCTGTGGCGTACCAAGCAATTGGAATACACCTGGCTTCGCAGCCTGATGGGGCATCACGAGGATTTTTGGCAGGTCACACAGGATGCGTTGGATTATGCTTTTGATATGCATGGCATCAACAATCCCGACCTGCGCAAAGACCTCATGGAAGCTTACCTGAAACTGGATTGCTACCCGGAAGTGCCCGAGGTGCTTTCAATCCTGAAAAGCCGTGGTTTCCAACTCGCTATCCTTTCGAACGGCACACCGGCCATGCTTGAGGCCGCTGTGAAAAATTCAGGGATTGACGATTTGATCGAAAAAAATTTTTCTGTTGAGGATGTAAGCATATTCAAGCCCGATCCACGTGTGTACCAAATTGTCGTTGCTGACTTGAAAGTCAGGTCTGAAGAAATCATATTTCAGTCATCCAACGCGTGGGATGCCTCAGGTGCCTCTGCATTTGGATTCAAGGTGGCATGGGTGAATCGATTCGGTCAGAGCCCAGAACGGCTCCCTGGACAACCAGATGTCGAAATCCAAAACCTCATTGAGTTGCCAAAGCTTCTGAAATAGCAACAAATCCGGATTGAATAATGATGTGTTAACCTAACTTCAATAGCGAAAAAGAGAAGAGAAATGTCATACGCATTAGATACGAATTATCAGACATGGCTGTAGAAAAATATGCCGGTTATATGGGGTTCGGCTTTGACCGGAAAGAAGACGGGGCTACGTTATAAACATGTTTCACTTGAACGATGCAATCTTGATAGGGGTTGTTTTTTCGGCCATACTGGTGGGCGTCCTGCTGCCCGATCCGACGGCGGTATTCCAACCTTTCTCCATCTACCTGCTGATGGTCCTTCTTTTTCTGAGCTTTATCTCAACGGAACTGAAAGATATCGGAGAGATGATCAGGTCAAGGGCTTTGTTGGTGGCATGGCTTTCTTTTTTGAAGCTCATCGCCCTGCCGCTGGCAGTGTACGCCCTTCTGAAAATATTCCGTCCCGAATATGCCGTTGGCGGGTTATTGCTGGCTGGGACCTCTACGGCAGTCCTCGCCCCCTTTATCTCGGGGCTCGTGTCCGGCAACACCCCGTTGGTCCTGGTCATGTCGGTCCTATCGTCCCTGCTGGTCCCTTTTACCCTGCCCCTGATGGTTGAGGCGGTTGTGGGACGCAGCATCGACATTCCCCTGGGCGGAATGATCCGTCTGCTGGCCATGGTGGTCTTCGTCCCGATCCTGGCAAAGGAAATCCTGCAACGTTTGTTTCCCAGGGTTTTGACCCTTACAGCGGCCGTTCGATTTCCCGCTTCGCTGGCCTGCATGGCCATGATCATCATGGGCATTTTTTCTAAATATTCAGATTATATAGCCGAAAACCCGTCGACCATAGTAGAGGCCACGCTAATCGGCCTGGCCATCGGGACCTTCTCCGTTGTGGTGGGCCTGGCGGCCTCATGGAAGATGCCTTTGCCGGACCAGGCGGCTTCGGTGATAACGCTGGGGAACACAAACAACATGTTCATCATTGTTTTCGCCGGAGAATTTTTCGGCCCCTTGGGCCCGACCCTGGCTGCCATGTATATCATCCCGTTTTTTGGCATCATTTTTCCGTTGCGTGCCTATATTAACATTCGCAACAGGGGGAAGAATCCATAATAAGTTGTATTGGGAAATAATTGCCAATTGGTAACAATGATGATATCCACAACAAAGTAAACCTCTAACCCTGTTGAAATATCAGGCTCTGCAGATTGAAAAATTTAAAACGCTTGTGAATCAAATGGTTGGCACGGGTGACGAACGTTCTTTGATAAGGTTCATGAAAAAAGAACTTGAACCGATATTCAAAAGCTCAATGTTGTCAGGGTCATGGTCAATGTTGAATCTGCCGCTTTAGCACAACGGGTTGGTATCAAATGATACCACCTAAAAGCTGCAATTAGCTTTTACATAGCCGTTAGCTTAAAAATATCAAGCATTTGCATGACTTTTTCCAATGTTGAGGCTCTCACTTTTTGATGCGAATCTATTGCACCGAAAACCACTGATTTTGTGCGGCTAATAGCGAACAGTTAACCGCTAATTGCATCTTTTAAGTTCTAAGATAACGTCCAAATTTATTACACATTCCATGGTTATAATCGTACCCCTATAATTTGGCTTGGGAGGATAGTAAATGAAAGCAATAGGCATCAGCAGTAGCGGCAGAAAAGCGGCATATTCAAAAATTATTGTGAAAGATATTCTTGAAGAATCCGGGGTAGAATATAAAATAATTCATCTTGCTGCATTGAATATCAAAGGATGTTTAGGGTGTCTTAAATGCGCAAAGACCAATAAATGTGTTCAAAAGGATGATTTTCAAGAGGTCATCGATAAAATAAATGATGCTGATGCGCTTGTTTTTGGAGGTGGAAATTACTATGGCACGTTGAATGCTATTGGGCATGCATTCTGGGAAAGAACATTTGCATTAAGACACCGAGAAGTATTTTCATTTGCTGGAAAATTAGGAATCGCTGTTGGCCTTGATCGGGATAAAGACAAAAAAGAAGCGACTTCTTTTATTGAGAAAATGATGCTTCACAATAAGATGGCCGTGATTGGAACATTTACTGATCCTGGTCAGTACCAATGCTATGATTGTGGTTGTGGCCATGATTGTGTAGCCGGTAATGTATACGCCCACATGGGTCTAACGACTGCCGAAATTGCTGAAAAAAATCGCCCGGAAGAATATGGCAGCAAAGCGCAAAAAGAAGCCAAGGCAATCGGAAAGATGTTAGGATCAATCTTGAATTCGAGAAAATAGTGCAGGCTAAACACTGGTTTTGGGCAAGGAAATCGCACGCAAGCTGGGCGAACAGATGAAGATGTAATGGGCAGTTCTGCGTGATGTGGACGGCCCCTCCAAAACCGGGTTTACCCTTTAATCATCTGTCTCCCGATATCAAAAGCCTTCAAGTTGACGGCAATTTTGTTCTCAGGCATTCTGCCCCGGAGCACTGACTCAAAGACGTCTCTGCCAAGTGGCAAATTCCCGGCCTGAGCCAGCGCACCAACCAACATGACATTTCCAAAAATGGGATTTCCAAGACGGGTGGCAGCTTCGGTAGTGTCTACAAACCATGCTTTCTCTGATAATTCCGATATCCATTCTTTAATTCTTTGAGCATCCGGATAGGATTGTTCTCCACTGATTACACCGACCGATCTTACCGGTCTCATATTGGTAATTACTTTGACATCGGGGTTGCCGTAATTTTTAAGTACCCGGAGGGCTTCCGTAGGCTCCAACGACACCACCATATGGGCACAGCCCAAGGGAATCTGGGGCGAGTATTCCCCATTTTTTGAAACTCGCAGATGACTCATCACTGATCCCCCCCGCTGAGAAGCCCCGAATGTTTCACCGATTGTAATATCAAAACCTTGCATGGAAAGCATTTCACCAACCATCCTGCTGGCAAGCACATTGCCTTGGCCGCCAACACCTGTGATGATGATATTGTAGGGATCATTTATCAGTTCTTGTTCTTTCATTGCTACACCACCTTTTCAATTATCATCGCATTTTGTGGACAGACCTGGGCGCACACACCACAACCCACACAAACAAAATCGTCAATACTGGTCTTTTTCGTTTTCGGATCCCAGATCAATCCGGGACATTTAAAAACCCTTGTGCATAGACGGTTGCAGCCACAGGATTCACCCAGGCACTTTTGAGGATCCACAGACAGATTCCAGGCCTTCTTTCCTTTTTTGCCCGGACTCAGTGCACATGCCTGTTTTAAAATCAATACCCGAACCCCGTTTGAGATTTTCATTACATCAGCAATGGTTTCCTTTGCGGCCATGAAATTAAAAGGATCGGCAACTTCAACCTGCACACCCATGGCCTCGCAGATTTTTTGGATATCCAGTGCCGGTAAAGGCTTTTTATCTGCACCAAGGGCGATTCCCGGATGCGGTTGAAAACCGGTCATCGCCGTTCCGGAGTTATCCAATACAACCAGAACCATATCTGATTGATTATGAATCGCGTTGACCAGGCCGGGAAGGACCGCATGAAAAAATGTAGAATCTCCACAAACTGCCATCACCGGCTGCTCAAATCCAAACTTACGCAGTTTCCCAAACCCGGATGCCATTCCGACACCGGAACCCATTGCGCCAATGGTTTTTATTGCATTGAATCCGCATTCAATTGCCGCCAGCGAATAGCACCCGATATCTCCGCAGACAAAGCCCCTTCGATTGTCCAAGGTCAATGCTTCATGGAGCAACCAGAAAGACGCGCGATGTGGGCACCCGGGACAAAAGGTCATAGATCTTTCCGGTGCACCCTCAGCCGCAACCTTAGATACTTTTTGATTATACTCTTCCAGTCGCCCGGGAATCGACAAGCCACATAGAGAGGACAAGGCCTGCATGAGAATATCCGGATTGAGCTCATCGACATCGGGGATCAGTCCGTTTTTCCGGCCAAAAAAATCAATGGGTCCAACTACTTTAACAATCTCGGCAAAAAGGGCTTTAATGTTATCTTCAAGAAAAGGCGTTCCCTCTTCAACCACCAGGACCTTATCCACACGTGCCAGGTGTTTCTCCAGTAAACGGGAAGGCAACGGCCAGGTGGTGCCAAGTTTTAAGATGCCCACACGACTATGTAACCCCATCAGGGCGATAGCTTCTTTGCAATAATAGGTCGCAGCAGAGCTTGTAATAATAAGGAGTTCCGGTTCATCCGGTCCGGCATACGTATTGAACTTACAGTCCTCGAACAATTCCTTTACCTTTTCAAGACCGGCGTGCTGCCGACGACGATGGCCTTTTACCATAGGCGGAAGGGTCAATACGGGCCCTGTCATCTGGTCCATAAATCCGCCGTGATACTCAAAATTTGCTTTAACCTCTGTCTGCGGCAATTCTCCAACAACTACATTGCCGGACGCATGAGACATTCGGGTAACCGATCTGAGCATTACAAGATTTTGGATTTCTTCCGACAAGTCAAATGCCCACTTGGTCATCTCTTTGGCTTCCTGAATATTAGCAGGCTCAATCAGGGGGAATTCCATCATTTTACTGTAGGGGCGAGAGTCCCCTTCATTGGTGCTGGACAAGGCGCCCGGATCTTCACAGGCGACCAATACCATACCGGCTCGTGTGCCATACTGCACTAAGTGCAAAAGATAGTCTGAAGCAACATTCACCCCGACTTGTTTCATAATGCACATGGATCGCAACCCGGAATAGGAAGCGGCTGCAGCAACTTCCAAAGAGACTTTTTCGTTGGCTGACCACTCAACATACAGCCCCTGTTCGTCAGCCACATCACCAAGTACTTTAGGTATTTCAGACGAAGGCGTGCCGGGATAGGCTGCTACGACTTTAACGCCTGCTTCGAGAGCACCACGTGCAATAGCCTCATTGCCCATCATCATTAAACATTTCCCTTTTGAAACCTTTTTTGTAATTATCGACATTGTCACGCCCCCTATGCATCCATCGCTTCTTGTAATCGGGTGAGCATTCTCGCACCGTATGTTCGTTTTCCAAGACAGGCAGCCTTGAGTTTGGCAACATTTTCTTCGGGTACATCTTTAAATTCCAGGACCCCTTTTTCACGGGCGAGATCCAGCAGCAGTTTGCCGGCGTCACTGCGAACAATTACCTGATTCCAGTGTTTATCAACATCCCACCCGTCTTTACTTCTGGCTGATCCCACTGAAATGTCAGCCAATTCCGCTGTCATATCCGTGCAATAATCACAAAAACCATTCGCACAGTCATTGATCGTTTCAAGAGGAATTTCTTGAATACCTTCGGTGGTGGTGACTTCCATGCATGCATGCTTGGAAGGAGGGATATCCATAGCCATTATTTTTGCATCTCCCACTTCCTGGCGCACAATAGGTTGTAGCTTTTGCCAGTCCAGTGTCCAGCCGCAAAAAAGCCCTATCACTAATGTAAGCCGACTCATGCGATCCTCATCGCCTGTCCCTGGATTGGCACGCATTTTCGCTAAGGCACGTGCCTGGCAGGGTGTTGCCACTACGCCTAAATCCTCTGTTCTTTTAGCTGAAATACGATTGAACTCAGCAACAACAGGTGCGTTTCCGAATTTGCTGCCTGCCGCAGCAAGGATTTGAGATGGGTCAAATGCTGTAAAACTTTTAGGCAACATATTTTCATCTTGGTCTGTCAAGACACATCCTTTGATCATTCCCTCTTCCATTGCAAGCTGAACAAGCGTAGTAACCGTGCCGCCGTGCTGGGCCTTTTTCTGTGTTTTCGGATCCATGGCCCGGGTTAGATACAGCCCCTTGAATGCACCCAGCTCATCAGTCAAATCGGTTTCATCAAATAAGTGTTTTTTGAGGTCTCCAAAATCAGTTTGTGTTCTTGGGCAATACCTGAAACAACGACCAGTATCACGATCACATGAAAACAGGGCAACCGTTTTAGCATTGTGGGTTTTCATATATGGACACAATTCCACACAAGCACCACATCCAGTGCACAGTCCACTGTCGATGACGGTTAACAAAAGTCTTGTTTGGCCGGTATTTTCTTTTTCATTCATGATCGTCCTCTTTCTTATTGGGTTCAATGAGGGTTCTCTCAGTAAACAGATCGAATTTGCCAATTTAAATAATGCGTGAAAGCTGCTTTTACATAGCCGTTAGCTTAAGGAATTGATTTCGATAATGTCGAACGCTGTTTAATTTTACTGATTTGTATTTTAGATTACTTTGAAAGTCAAGTTTTTTATAGCAGCATTCCGCGTTCATGAGGCTCATCGCGGATTAACATGATATTTTCTCAATTGTCGAATCAGCCATGCTCAGATTCCAGGTTTCAGGTGTCAGGAAAAAACTTGGCCACATTCAACTTATTACATGTAATAACGAATAGTTATGATTATCAAAATTAGAAAATAGGAACACTAGGTACTGAAACCTGACACCCCGGTCCCGGAAAAAAGGATTCTTCACGCTAATCCGCGATGAGCCGTTCATGAAAACATTATTCAAGTGATCAAATCAAAATTATCAGTTGACAATTCATAAACACACAAACTACATTCAGTATTGCAATATTCAATTTGATAATACTGAAAGAAGGTACCATCGTGAACATACAATCTGTTGATAGAGCGTTGTCTATTTTATCCTTGTTCTCTGCAATAAAAACCCATTTGGGAATTACGGAAATGGCGAAATCCCTGAATTTAACAAATTCAACCACCCATGGATTGGTAAAAACCCTTCAATCCAGAGGGTTCTTATGTCAGGACCCAGATACAAAGAAATACAGTTTGGGAACCAGTAACTTTGAACTGAGCCATTACTTCTTAGGGGCTTCAAAAGTTTACCAGGCTGGTGCGGCAGCATCACATCGGCTGGCTGAAGAAACTGGATTGAGCACGCGTCTCGCAATTCTGGAAAAGGATGCGGTTGTGATTATTTTAACGGTTCATTCCAGATCTGAACGTTTTCAATACTATAACTTCGGCCCCCGTGTTCCACTTTACTGCACATCGATGGGCAAAGCCATTCTTGCGAGGCTTCCGGAAAGTGATTTGACACAATACATTGAAGGCACATCGTTCCGTCCATTTACACCCCACACCATTACTGATCCGGAACAGCTCAGGGAAAACCTTAAAAAAGCGGAAAGTATGGGATATATCGAAGATAGAGAAGAAATGATTAAGAATTTTTATTGTATTGCCGCCCCTCTTTTAGACCGAAGCAATTTTCCCATCGCAGCCTTGAGTTTGTCCTCCGGACCTGGCCTTTTTAGTCATGAAAACTTTTCCAGTTTTACCGACAGTTTGATTCGGACTGCCACTGATATTTCCTATTCTTTAGGGTATAGAAATATTATTTAAAACCGTTCCGTTTCAAAAAATGGAAAAAGGAAACGGTCATCTGTAAAGACCATCCCGAGACCGCACGGATATCTTCAGGTTTTCGTTGGTTCGGCAGCGGACGGGTTTATCCCGGTCGGCCACCTGCTTCCCCCACTTATGGCCACTTATTTTTCCCCCACCCCTTATCTCACGGGAGCATCCGCAGTTTCTGACGGAACAGGTATCCAGGCAACTCTGTGCGAATGAATTCGCACCTACAAGTACATTCCACGGCTGGAAAGCCATTGTAGGTGCGACTTCACTCGCAAAAAACGAGGTTTCGTCGATCTTAAACGGACGCAATCATCATTGGTCAGAAATTGCGGATGCTCCTTATCTCACTTAGCAGGGATGAAGAAAAGAATAGATCAGTGCATTCAAGTTTTTATCCGCCACACAGGGCTAAACTATGATTCCTGGGTGGGGGATTTTGAAGTGGCCATCCGGGGTTTATTTCATGGACTGGGATGAAACCGGTCTGGCTTCTAAATGGACAAGACAAAAGTTTTCGGGAACGATCGTGCGGTATCGGGTAGCCAATGTGGTCAACGACGGTCTTGATGAACTGTTGGCGGCCAATGTTATCAGCGAGAATTATTTCATGGATTTCCCCAAAAGTCGGCTTGTGTGTCTACGTTCTGGAATAGCCCGTTTCAAAAAGCGACAGACTAATGCAATCCGGCGGCACTCACTTCAGACAGATTTTTCCGGACCGGGAAATCTAAGGTAATTGCTATCTCCTTCAATCCTTCAATCCTTCAATCCTTCAAATAATAAAAATCATCATTATCGAATCTATGGCAAAACTTTTTAAGTTCAAATGCTTTGTATCCTATTTTTGAATTCGTGGACAGCCGATTTGTGCAAGGCTGGCAAACGTAACCTTGAAAAACCGGCAACTTAACAATAATATAGGTATTGTTCACTTTTGGATTAACAGTCTGAAAATGACTCGTCCACAAGATGTAGTGGTGCTGGATAATGTGTGAAACGGTAAATCCAACCATGCTCAGATGGAATACTGAGCTCATATGGCAATGTTTGCGCTGGTTGTGATATAGCAGTTATGTTGCGCGAATTATTATGTTGCGTGAGTTTATGTGCCCGTTTTCTTGAAATAAGAAAACTTTGAAAAAGTTCTTTTACTTTGCATATTATTCTTGTTCTTTCCAGGTTGGTTATACCGGACTTGCTTCTTGTTTTCGCCTCCAGGGCATATTCCCCGTCATAAACAAACTTAAGGAGGAGTGTTTCCGGAGGGGCATTATTATGTTGTGAGATTTTTTTTGAGAGCAATCAAGAATTCAGGCAACCCATTGATTTTAAATCAAAATTAGGATATCCAAAGGGCGCTCCGAATTCGTCGTTACTTTCGGTGGGTTAAGCCGACTCACAACATAATAGCAGTAAACACAGATTCACCAAGATCCAAAGCCTGCTGGAAACATCTTGATTTGGGGCCGGGTAGTCAGGGGATGTTACCATCCCCAAGCCCCCTCAGAACCGTGCATGAGACTTTCACCTCACACGGCTCAAGCCTCCAGTAAGGTTTCCCTTGTTGGGATTCCCGCAGATTCGCACCTGCTTCACGTTATGAACCGGCTGTCAGAATAGCTAAAAGCATACAGGGCGCGCCAGCCTTAAGGGCCGTCATTCGCCCGTTTCACTGGCTGCTTTCCCCGCTTTCATCTGATTCCTCCGGTGTTCACGTGATCGGACACCACGCTGAACGTCTGCCTCCTTACGGAGCCGGGAATGTTTCACCCGGTATCCGAACCATTACAGCCCGGCATTCGCTTCTTTCAGCCTCCTATTCCGGCCCGCCAACAGCATGCCTTACGGTTAGCCTGCCCCAAAAGGGGCGACGGGACCGGGTTTCCACGTTCCACATAGTTGATCCAATGGATGACTTAGGTGCGCCCTCTACGCCGGTGGTACAACAGTTCCGTGCAGGAAGTTAGCAGACCTGCAACCTGACCACATCCGCTGACACTGGGCAGCGGCCTGAGACCTTTACCCGCCTCTGGCGGGTCTTAATCCCCGTAGGTCCGTTGCTTGTAATCGACGCTTAAAGACATTCAATTAATTTCACCATATCATCCGACCCTAGCCCTTAACCGGGGAGGATTCCCGGAGGGGTTCTCCTGTCACCATTTGAACCCAATTCGGTACATTGTCCGCAGGGCTTCGCACCCCATCATCAGCGCAATGGCAGCACGCCTGCGTAGGGTCCGGAAGGAACATTCCGGGTGCTACATGTAACTACATGAATACACTCAAACTATGCGACTTCGTGTCGCAAGATAACGTTAAGTTCACCAGCGCCACCACCGGCCCCCGCCAGGACCGCAGAACTTTCAGGCGTCCGGTGCAGCGCTGGGTTATGCCGCCAATCCTTATAATACGCTATGAACTCAAAGCCGTTATCTTATTTTTCTAATTCGAAACCTGTCATTCTGATACACACAAAAGCAGCCTTTTATCTGAGAGAAATAATTTTCCATAATATGTTTCACAACCTGCAACTTTTCTGTTCCAGTTGCGTCTTCCAGTCTCAGCAGCAAAACTCCGCGATGTTTCATTGAACAGTGATACACCAGTTCTCCGAAGTCTTTGTCCATGGTAACAACCATGCGGTTTTCCGTAAAGGCAGTGTGGATGATATTCTCGTCCTCCATGCGGGAATCGATGTCTCTCACTGCTTTGGCATCATAACCTTCCTCCCGCAAATATTTTTCGATCCCTTTGCCCACACCGACATCAATAAGAAATTTCAGTTCGGATACATTCATGCGCGCACCCCCACGGCGAACACGCGCTCCTCTTCAACCAGCCCGGTCACATAAGCGAAAACCGCCTGAAAATCCTCTCTTTCAAGCTCAGGATATTCTTCAAGCAGTTCCTGTTCCGACACACCCCCCGACAATGCTCGGAGAATCTGTTCCACAGTTATTCTCATGCCCCGGATGGTCGGCTTGCCGACCATTATCCGGGGATTTACCGTGATTCTTGAAAGAAAATCTTCCGTATTTGACATGATTCATTTCTCCAATCTTCGAGGGTATAATGTTAAGCTCACCAGCGCCTCTGTCTTAACTCTGCCAGAACTGCATGACGCTGTAGTCCGCGCATGGCAATACTGCCCACCTTGCGTCTATAGTCCAAAGCAGTTATGGACAAAGCCGGGACAATCACCAGAAAACGTTTGCCGGGAACTGTGCGTCCACCCCTGTAAAACAGCCGCAGACCTTACAATTAGCACAAGACTAAACTGCCCCACTTAGACCCCATGCTCCATGCTTTGCTTTACCACCTTGCATTACTATTGAGGAGGCCAACCATTGATTATCAGGTGCTTTTGCCTCGATAACAGCTAAAAAGAACGTTATCAAGTCATTCCAGCTGTCACACAGAATATTCTATCGAAGCAGTGTTTCCAAAAAAGAATATCAGGGTTAACAGCGATCAGATGTTCAATATCACAAAGAATTCACGCCACCAAAAACCTGTAATATTCCTTGCGTATTTGTAAGTGCCCTCATATTCCTGAATTAAGCTGGAAAATCCTACCATCACAACATATTGTGATCAATCCATTTTCCGTTTATCCGGTTGCATCAAAAGCGTTCGTGCATCATGGTTGCATCTGAATAGCCTTCATCTACGCAAGAATACAAAATGTAAGGTTGCAAAGTCAAGAAGTGAACAATACCCAAATAAACCTGAACTTTCGAAGCCTCCCTTTTGGTCTACAATTCTTTCGAAGCCAAAACATAACTGCTATCTTTCTCAGGCTTATGAACAACAAAAATTATCGTAATAACAAATGTATATCGCACAAATATGTCACCGCAATATGCTTTGAGCCTGTCAAGACATCAATGCGAGATTCAAGGAGCAATTTTCGCCTACTGTTCTCTTTTCCGATAGCTCCAATTTTCCTTGACATAAAGCATTTTTTTATACCATGATTGTGAAGTAACCTCAACAATCCTTCAACCACTACTCAAGGGGTTAACCCATTGGAAACGCATCTCAAAATCTGCATATCCTGCTCCTAATAGGCAAAGCCTGTCTGTTGGGAGCTCTGCACTTTTTTCCATAGAAAACCAAACCCATCGTAAGGTGAGGACGGAAAGCCACGGGTCTTCATATCCCTCTTTTAGCGTCTATTCATAGATTACCTTGTTCCTGAAAGATAGCCGGGCTGCCGAAAATGACATCGTATAGGCCATGTGAAGGCAGCTCGGCTTTTTCTTTTGGGATTTGTAACAGATACGGGAAGCAATGGATAGATTCTTTGGTAATAATTGTGGTTCATCCGATTTTCACGTACTTATTTTTGTGAAAGGGTGAAAATAAGTAATCATGGCGCTCTGATTCTATCCTCAAGCTCGACTTCGTCATTCCGGCGAAGGCCGGAATCCAGAAAAAAGAGGGTAACCTGTGGATAAACAGCCTGCTGTATACATCCTGGCAAGCAAAAGAAACGGTACCTTGTACACAGGTGTGACCTCAAACCTCGTGAAGCGGGTATGGGAACATAAGAACGATATGGCGGAAGGCTTCACAAAGCGTTACTCCGTCCACAGGTTGGTTTGGTATGAGCTTCATGAGACAATGGACGGCAATTTTGAAGGAGAAGAGAATAAAGGGGTGGAAACGAGCATGGAAGCTCAAATTGATTGAAAGTGATAATCCTAACCGGCAAGATCTATACCATAATATCCTATGACTGGATTCCGGCCTTCGCCGGAATGACGAACGAGAGCAAGAAATGAAGTAGGCTAGGCTGAAACTTGATCCTCTTTTCACAGGTATCTGGGCCCTAAAAAATACGCAAATTCCGTATGGACCATAATTGTCTTGCAGAAACGTAAGTTTTATGAGTCGGAAGAAATTATGAACCGGCACCTTGCTTTCACAAATGGTGAATGAGCTGATTATGCAGGACGCATACAAAGCCCATCAGCACCTTTTCATTCCCCCGCTGGAGAGTAGAGAGGATCTAATGAAAAATCTGAGACGCAAATTGAAATCAACTGTCTTTTTCTGGGGGTTTGTTTTCATGGTACTGTTGGCTTACGGCTGCAGTAGTTCCTCCAGTGATTCCCATTCGGAGAGTTTTCTGACAACCATTGCAGAGACCACTGCATATATTAAAAGCGAAATGGAAAAACACAAATCCGTGGGATTGAGCATTGCCCTCGTGAGCAACGACAAGGTCGTCTGGTCCGAGGGATTTGGTTGGGCGGATAAAGAAAATAAGATCGCCGCTACCGCAGACACGGTTTACATGCTGGGGTCCGGCACCAAGACCCTCACGACGGTGGCGCTTTTGAAGCTGGTTGAGCAGGGGGTCGTTTCACTGGATGAGCCCATTGTAAACTATATCCCTGAATTCAACATGGTGGACCGTTTCCCCGACCAAATGCAGAACATGACCGTTCGCAGATCCCTGAACCAGCACTCGGGCATCCCAGGTGATCTGTACAATGCCATGGTGTTGTCCGGGGCGCCCTGGAGCCAGTGGGGAGGTTGTGATGTATACATGGATTGGCTTTTGGATTATCTGAGCGCAGATTATCCCAGCCATCCGCCGGGCCAGAAGGGCACTTATTCCAATACCGCTTTCATTTTGGCTGGAGAGATCGCCCTAAGAGCAGATGGCCTGGCCGGAGAGACCTTTCCAGATTATCTGGCCCGCAAACTGTTTGAACCCTTAGGGATGGACCACACCTCCCTTTTTGTCATCAACGAAAATCTGGCCAGGGGATATGAGGGAGGAGAACCCACCGAGGTCAAAGTGATCAACTGCACCACCAGTGGCACCGGGGGTGCATTTACAACGGTAAAGGATATGGCCCGGTTTCTGATAATGGTGAACAATGGGGGAATGGGGCCGGACGGCGCGCGAATCCTAAAGTCCGAAACGGTGGCCATGCTGGGAGAAGCGGAGAAATCGTCACTGGATATCGACTCATATTTTCAGTATGGACTGGCCCTGGATACCATGGATGACCCCGTTATGCAGTATGCGGGGCGTGCCTGGATGAAAGGCGGAGACTTGCCAGGTTTCCATTCAGAAATGGAGATGCTTCCCGATAAAAAACTGGGTGTGGTGGTGTTGACCAATTCAGGTGCCAGTAAGTTTTTTCGTTGGGGTGTCGTCCGGGAATGTTTGAAACAGGCTTTGAGGGAGAAGTATGGCATGGAGCCAACCCCGCCCGATCTCCCCACCTATGTTTCCCTGAACGACCCATCTGAAATCCAAGGGATCTATGTGAAAGGTAAAGGTTACGATAAGATCGTGGACAACGGGGACGGTTCACTGACCTGGACCCGAAACGCTCAGGCCGATGAGCCCGAATCTCTTGACCTGACCTATCAGGACGATGTCTACCGTGCGGAAGGAAGAACCGAGTCCATCATTTTCAATAAGATACCGTGGGCTGGTCAGGATTATTTTGTCATGATTCAGTCCGGCAGCAGTGGTTCGGAAATTGATGAATACATATATGGCGGATATGTTCGAACCATTGTGGGGCAAAAAATTTCGGTTCCCGCCCTTTCCGAAGTTTGGCGTGCCAGAGTTGGGGCATATGTTATGGACAACCGACCGTGGGATGATGCGGGATGGTCGGAGCCTTTTTTCACGATTGCGGAAAAGGACAACCTGCTGATTCACGATGATGTAGACGCCTCCATTCCGAAAGATAACAACACTGCGTTTCTGGTCGGAATCACCAGTCGAAGCGACAGCAGTATTCGTGTGGTCCAGGAAGACGGCAAGGAAAAACTGCTCTGTGGCGGATCCAGGGGGTATGCCATAGGCCTGGTTCCCGCTATAGCATCCGGGGACGTGGTCACCGGAACAGTGTCGCTTTTCAAATCGGACTGGTACAGGTTTGATGAGGCATTAGCGGGGCAGACGGTGAATATAGTGGTGTCTACCAATCCTTCTAATTATGCTCTGACCCTGTTTGATTCGAAGGGTAATTTTGTGGGCCGGGAAATGGGGGTCATATCCTGGACGGCAGCGCAGGGATCTTATTTTGTGGCTATTACCCCCACGCCGGATGCGATAGGAAATTATACCATGTCAGTTAATTGAATGAACATGTGAAGAAAGGGAGTGCCATGTTTAGCCGTAAAATTCGAAGCAGCATTGCCATATTCGTTTTCGGGTGGGTTTTTATTACCACTACAATCTACTTCGCTGCATGCTTGCAAAATCGTAGCTAAAAGAATCAACTCGTTAGTTATCCGGTCCAATTACCGCTTAATTTCGATGTCCGTTTTTACTCGACTACTACATTTTGAACTGGTATCGTTGAAGCGGACACTATTATAAACTCGAATAGTAAAATTTTGCTTGTGGCGCTGAGGAGATCATAACCATGAAATCATTATGCTTGGCCGTTACGGCGGCGCTGTTCTGCACATTTTTGACTGCCTGTGCGAAAACATTGCCTGTCAACCTTGTTACTGGTCCTGCAACCTATGAGCAGGAACTGGATATTTGGGCCAATGGCTTCAAGCGCAGTTATCTTGTCCATGTGCCGCCCGGCTATGACAGACAAAAACCACTCCCCCTGGTGGTGGTGATTCATGGGGCTTTCGATACGGCGGCCGGCATGGAGACCTATTCAGGTTTCAGCGATTTATCCGATCGTGAAAACTTTCTGGTGCTTTATCCCAATGGCATGGGCCTCTTCGGCTATTTGCAGCATTGGAACGCCGGGCATTGTTGTGGAAAGGCGGCAAAGGATAAAATCGACGATGTGGAATTCATCGAAACAGCCATTGAGGACGTTTGCAGCCGGCTACGGGTGGACCGCCAACGCGTGTTCATCCTGGGTTTTTCAAACGGGGGGATGATGGCCTATCGATTCGCGGCTGAAAAAACGGAACTGTTGGCAGGGGCAGCTTTCCTGGCAGCATCCATTGGCGGAAGGCCATCGGAAAGCGAGCCGGAATGGCGGATTCCAAATCCGGAAGGTCCTCTTCCCGTCATGGTCATGCATGGCATGGCAGACCAGGATGTCCCCTTTGAAGGCGGTTCCAGCAAACGGCGAGGCGGCCCCCGGACTTACTGGTCCGTGATGGAATCTGTGGAATTCTGGCTGGAACATGATGAATGCGAAAATAAACCGGTTAAGCGCCATTTATGCGATGGCCGCGTTGATGTGACATTTTGGCAGGATTGTGCCGGCCATACGGCGGTTTCGCTTTACCTCATAAAGGATTGGGCCCATGATTGGCCGGGCAGGTATTTTACCGGTAAATTATCCCAGAACGATCCCCTAAGGCAATTTGATGCAGCCGAGATCATTTGGGAGTTTTTTAAGCACCATAGCCGTTGACACCATGTTTCCCATTGGTAACTATGTCGGTAGCGGGCAAAGGCCCGGGCCACAGCCGGAAATATTTCGAGGCCATGGCCGCGAGTCTGTGGACGGACCTACTATTCTAGGCTCATCGCGAATTAACGTGATATTTTTGTCAGTTGTCGAATAGACCATGCTCAGATTCCAGGTGTCAGGTGTCAGGTGTCAGGTGTCAGGAAAAGACCTGGCCGTATTCAGTATATTCAACCTAATAACCAATAGTTATGATTATTAGAATCAGAAAATTAGGAATAGTAGGCACTGAAACCTGACACCCG
>Ga0208901_1000356_pt1 | contig 24616 bp, 21 predicted proteins | sample AntAceMetag02UKF_FD_184764 | JGI IMG/M metagenome (GOLD analysis project Ga0208901, IMG submission 184764) | Saline lake microbial communities from Ace Lake, Antarctica - Antarctic Ace Lake Metagenome 02UKF (SPAdes) (version 2) | ecosystem: Environmental > Aquatic > Non-marine Saline and...
CCTTAGCAATCTTACGATAAGATAGTCATTTACAGAGTAAACCATAAATTTCTACTCTTTGCTCTTGATTTAGGTGTTTGAATTGTTTATTATTGTTATGCATCGCTAATATTATTAATGTTGAAATGGTATTTTACATTATAATGATTAGTGGTGCATTTTGAATTATAATTAATAAAAAGGAATATTGTCTTGATATATAGAGTTTTTTCAATAAATTATATGTAGGTAATTTAAAATTTATAGAACTTAAAACATATGGATTTAAAAAAATTCGCAGAATTTATAGACTATAAACCTGTTCTTACTATAGAAGAGGTAGATAAAATAGTAGAAGAAATAAAAAAACGTGCTTCTGTATATTTAAAAGTAGAAAAAATAGATAGAATTCGAGAAGCTTATGAGTATGCTAGAGATGCACATGAAGGAGTAATGAGACAATCTGGGGAACCATATATATCACACACAGTATTGACAACTAAGATATTGATGGATATAAATCCTTGATTACCTGCTATACAAGCTGCACTTCTACATGATGTAATAGAAGATACTTCTTTTACTGAAAAAGATGTAGAAGAGAAATTTTGAAAAGAAGTAGCTTTTTTGTGTACTTGATTAGAAAAAGTAGCAAAAGTAAAATATTCTGGTGAAGATAGACAGTTGGAAACTTTGAAAAAAACTTTCTTGGCTATGTGAGAGGATCTTAGAGTAATATTTATCAAAATAGCTGATAGAATACATAATATCCAAACTTTACACTATCACCCTCAAAAAAAGAAACAACTAAAAATCGCAGAAGAAACTTTGAAAATATATGTACCTATAGCTCAAAGACTTTGATTCTGAATATTTCAATGATTTTTGGAAGATGGAGCTTTTAGGATAATGAATCCTGAAGAATTTAATAGAATATACTCTTTTATCAAAAATCGTTTCAAAGGAATAGATAATGATATGAATGAAATAGATGAAAAAGTGAAAAAAATTGCTGATGAGAATAATATACCTTACTATAGTATAAGATGAAGAGTAAAATGACTTTATAGAATATACTTGAAATTACATAAATATGAAACCCATGATATAAGTGATATCAAGGATATAGTAGCATTTAGATTTGTAACCGATAGTGTAGAAAATTGTTATAGTATATTGGGGAATATACATAAATATTATACCCCTGTTATCAAAAAAATTAAAGATTATATAGCAGTACCAAAAAATAACTGATATCAAAGTATACATACTACAGTATTATGACTATACAAACATCCTATAGAAATTCAAATTAGAACAAAAGGTATGGATGAAATAGCAAGATACTGAGTTGCTGCACATTTTTTCTATAAAGAAAAAGGGAAATCAGAAATATTGGATGGTAGTCAATCAAAATGGATAAGAAATCTTCAGGATATGGTAAAAATGTATCAAAATGCTGGAGACAACGAAGAATTCAAAAAAATGTTGAATATTGATTTCTTGAGAAAAAATATATTTGTATATACACCGTGAGGAGATATAGTAGAGTTACCAAAATGAGCTACTGTACTTGATTTTTGATTTAGAATACATACAGATATTGGACTAAGATTCAAAATAGGTACTGTAAATGGAAATGTTTGTCCTATAAGTAAAATATTGAAAACATGAGATATAGTAGAAGTGAAAAACTATAAAAATAAATATACTGCTAATAAATGACGATTACGCTTTTTGGAAAGCCCTTCTAGTAAAGAAAAAGTAAATAAATTTTTGAAATCTATTGATAAAAATATATATATAGAAATATGAAAAGATATGCTAAATCTTCAACTGGAAAAATTATCATTAGCTAAATATGGTACTCCTGATGATAAAATAAAGAAAAGTTTTCAAGAGGAAGAAATAGAGAAACTACTTATACAAATATCAAATAGAACCTATTCTGCCAGAAGGTTGATAAATAGAATCTATCCTGAAATGAAACCTAGCCCTGAAAAAAAAGGTTCCGTTGTTGTCCATACAGATAATAATTCACAAGATGAAGCACAGGTAATTATAGATGATACAACGCTCTTTGAATACGACTTTTGTGCTGAATGTATCCCTAGTGAAAGAGATCAAATAATATGAAGAATATGAAGAAATAGTATTAAAATACATACTACTTGATGTAAAGCATTATCAAAAATAAACTTTTCAAAATTAGTAGAAGCTCATTGGGATAAACAGAATAAAACTCCTTATATAACATCTTTTGATTTTGATATAAAAGATAAACCTGGTATGCTTATCAAAATTCTTACAATATTTAGAGAATATAATGTTAATATTGTATGAATAAGTGTTTGAGAAATCGTACATAATGCTATCCATATAACAGGAGAATTTCACAACCCAACTACTGTAGATTTTATAGTAAAAGATTTGAAAAAATTAGCTGTAGTTACTACAAAAATTCTTGTATTTATACAAGCTCAAGAAGTGAATGATTAAGATTTTTAATCTAGTCTAGAAATTATTTTTTCTTTTCTTTGTTTTTTTCGTCCTTTTTTCAAAAAAAAGGCATAATATATGTATAATATACAATGAAAAGAAATCAGATACTTATATAAGCATCTGCCATATTGAATACAGGCCAGAAATGAACATCAGCAAAGTCCCTAACTCATTGTAAATATACTCTATCTATCAAGTTTCACATAGCCCCTGAAAAAATAAGTATAAATTCTATATTTCAAATATATTTTTTTCTATAAAGAAACACTATAAAAGATATAATTGCTATAGTAACAAATATAAGCAAATCCATAGGAAACAATTCTATTCCCCAACTTATACCCGTATTTACCAAAGGAGTAATGAAATAATTATCCTCCATAAAACGCAAATCAAAAAACACATATTTGCTAATTTGATCAAATAATACTAATAAGAATATAATAATATAATAATGTTTTTTCATAAACCAATTTTTTAATTTAAAACCAACCTAAATCTCAACCACCACATAATAATCCCCTTGGGGATTGTTCCACGACAGAATACAGAAAGAGAAAAGAAATCTCCAACGCCTAACAAAAACGCCCCTAACAGTAAAATTATTTAAAGATTTTAATTATCTTGCCCTGACATTTACAACCGTAGTTCCTGGGAAATACCATCTAATAATCGGACCATATTTCACTCATTTATTAGCAAGTAATTCAGCTCATTTTCCACTCAAACCAACTCAATGACCTAAGAAATCATCACATTTTGTGAAATCTAAATTAGCTTTTAGATAAGGAGTATCTGTCCATCCCCATTTCTTTTTTGCATCAAATGTAAATCCAGCTGAACAACTAAAATAAGGTGTAAAAGCTAATTCTCATTTATAAATCACATATCTTCCTGCTGTTGCTTGGATAGCATCTTGCCATTTAGTTCATACTTGGACAAACCCCTTTCCTACGAATTTTTGAAAAAATCTAGGATCATCTATAGAATTGTAATATGAATCTGCTGGTATAGATGGATGTGTATTTTTCTTTTCTATATAGAATATTATATATCATTTTACTAATAAACTTATAGCCTTTATTTTTTGGTATGGTTGATTATCTCATACCTCCCCTATTCATCTTAGATAACGGAAAAATGAAAGTTCATTTATCAATGCTGAAGTATCTATATATTTACCACCTATCTTTACTTCATTTTTCAAGAAAATTAATTTTCATTCAAATATATTCAATGGTAAACCTGCATAAGATTTTCTATCATAATTTTCTACTATTATATCAGATGAATGTATAACTATTTTTTCATAAGCTACTGCTTTGTAGTAAAATTTCCCATTATTATATGTTATATCTACATTAGTTTCATTAGAAAAGGTTTTCTCTATTACCTTATCTCCATTTATTAGCTCCATAATACCTATAAAGCTAATCTCCCACTTAGTAAAGCCCGTGCTAAGTTCATAAAGAAGTACTTTTACTGGTTTTCTTTCAAGAGCAGATATATCTTTTTCACTAATATGATTAGTTATTTTTTCTGTTAGATTTGATGCATCTGAAAAGTCATGAGAAGAAACATATCAATCAACTCTTTTATCTAACTCCATTTTGATTCTATCCAACAAAGAAAGTTTAGCTTTTTTTTCATTAGTTTCTTTTTTGACAATAGTCTCTTGTTGTTCTTCCTTTAATATTTTGGAATCCGAATAAATAGCTCTTCTAATATCTGGTAATTGACTATAAAGATTTGCACCTGGACAAGAAGTATATCATGCATCTGTATGTCCAACTACCGAAAGGTGTTTTATATCTTCTATATAAGGATATTCATCTCCTCACTTTCTATGATAATCAACTAATTCATAAGGATCTATATTGTACTTTACAGCTAAAATAGATCATAATTTCACCAAAGAATCTATCTGAGCTTGTGTAGGTTTATCTAATTCAAAATTTCAAGCTAAGGCTATACCTATACTAGATATATTGTTATATTTCATATGTGCTCATACTACCCCCTCTCATCATGCTCTTCACTCATAAATATTACCCCAAGGATCAATAATGAAATTGTATCATATATCTCCCCATCATCTAGTAAGTGTATGAAATTTGTAAATTCCTACAAGATGAGTTAAGAATTCATCTTTCGTAGGATATTTAGACTGTTCAGCAGCTGTATGATGTACAACTATTCTTGTTTTGTCATAATGGAAAAACATTCCCCACCGCAAAACTATACCATCTAATTTATTTTCTATCTTATCAAGAAATAGTTCTTCTGCAAATTCTTCATATAGATAATCTATTCTATCCTTCTCTTTCTGTTCTTTTTCTCTAATAGTCTTGTATTTAGTAGGATTATTTTTCTTCAACCAGACCATATCTTCTTCATATTTTTCTCATGCAGCTATAATAGAATCATATCAATCATGTCATAACAAAAGCCATGATTCATCTGCACCCCAAGCATCTCTACTTATCAAATCTATACCTGGCAAATCCCGATCTACTGCAAAAACAGTCGTAAAGAAAGATAAAAATAAAGCTACTGTAAATAATGATTTTTTCATAAATAAGGTTTTTTGATGTAAATTATTTGAATATTTGAGACAAGATTCAGGGTTGAAATTTCCTATTTTGAAACAACCACCCTGGAGTTAATCCGGGTTGAACCCCGGAGTTAATCCGGGGTGAACCCCGATGTTAATCTTCTTCTATTTCTTCTTCTTTTTTTTCTTTATCTTTCCATCTACTTCTTTTAGTTCCAAAACTATATTTTCAGATTCCTGAGATGAGCTTTCTATATTATTTTCTGGTTCTTCAGAAACATCAAAAGAAGTATCTTTATTCTTTGATATAATCAATTTATCTGTATCTCCTAGAATATCCACTATAATATAGAATATAGGAACTCAGATTATAAGCCCAATAGGTCATACAAGATGTTCAGAGACTATCAATATCAGGAATGTAATACTTACCGGCAATTCCATATAACTACTTACTATTTTTGGATTAAGATAATATCCCTCAAATACATGTACCATTGATATTAATATTACCACTTGTATTACTACACTTACACCTCCAAAACCATATCAAACTAAGGCTATAGGAAGAGTAGAGATAATTACTCACAGAACTGGTACAAAACTAAACAAGAATACCATCAAACTTAATGTAAGTAAGTAAGGATAAGACTCTCCATTGAATACTCATATTATCATAAGTCCTACTGTTGTAAGAAGTGTATTGATAATAGCAATTTGAGATTGAGCTTTGAATAAAAGGCCAAATCATTTTGCTATTTTTTTCATTATCATTTCATATTCTACATAGAAAAAATGAAAACTTCCTAATTTTACTGTTTCTAGATATTTTCTTAGTTTTCTTCTATCCATAATAAATAAATAGCTTAGTATTACAGCTAAGAAAGCCTTTATAAGAAATACTCCTACTCCTCTTACTCTATCCATAATATTGTAAATAATACTAATATTTTTCTCTTCCATAATAGTATCCATATTATCCATAATAATATTATTTAACTTAGAGACCTCTGTCAAAGAACCAATAATATCCTTTACCCATTCTGGAGTTGCAGGGAATGTATTAGACAATTCTATAAGTTCCTGTATTATTCTAGGAAGTATATTATATATACCTAATACTATAACTAATGAAAAAACTATATATATCAAAGTAATCAATATATTCTTACTGAAAATTTTTAGAAATATAATTTTAGTTTTTTCTTTTTTGGCAAATTTATCCAAAGCCATTCATATCAATATATGTATATATTGAGCTAATGAAGAAAATAAATAGGCAATAATAAATATCGCTAAAAATAATAGATGAAAATCTTTAAGGAAATATAATATTAGTGCTAATACCGAATAAGCAAAAAATTTCTTCCAAAACACTTTGTTTAGCATAATTTTTAGGATCATTTCTTTCATCACTTTTTCAATTTTTTAATAAAATATATTTTTCCTATAATAGCTATCACAAGTAAGAAAACACCTCCTATAATAAACTCAATTTTGTATTGTTCTATCAATTCTGGATTATTACCAAAGTAATATCATACCCAAGCAAGAAAACTTACCCAGATAAATGCTCCTGCTCCTGTATAAAGGATAAATTTTCTTATATCCATCCTAAAGAGTCCAGCCGGAAAGGAGATAACTTGCCTAACCACTGGAATCAACCTACAGACAAATGTGGTAACATCCCCTCGTTCTTTGAAATATTTTACAGCTATATTATGTTTATCCTCTCATAATAGTTTCTTGGATATCTTTTCACCTCCATATACAGCTATATAATAGTTTATCAAAGCTCAGAATATACTACCAGCTACTCATAAGACGATAACTATAGCTAGTGTGATTTCAGGATTAGCTGTACCAGCTGCATAATAGCCAGCAGGTATCATAATTATTTCTGATGGGAAAGGTATAAACATACTTTCCAAGGTCATAAACAGAAATATCCACATAAAAGGATTTCCAGCAAGTAAATCTCCAGCTTTATCCTCTATAAAATGTATATAATATTTAATTTTCTCCATTAATTCTAATTTCAATTCATAAATTTACCTATAGAAACATTATTTTTTTCAACAAACAGAACAGTGCTCAAAATAACAGAAATCCATTTATAGCTTAGGGGCCCTTGTTATTTATTATTTTGAAGTCACAAAGTGACAAAGTTATTCAAATATCTTCACTCCAGAAAGTATATCTAGAAGTATCTTATCTGGACTAATTCAGTCTACTATCAAATCATAACTCAATATAATTCTATGCCTAAATACCAAAAGAGCAATCTTTTGTATATCTTCTATAGTCACATAATCTCTATTTTCCATATAAGCTAAACCTTTTGATCATTGCATAAGACATATAGAAGCTCTAGGAGATGCACCATAAAGAACACCTTCAGCTGCATATACTCTAGTTGCTTTTGCTAATCTAACAGCATATGATTTGATATCTTCACTCATTTTCACTTTCTTCACTTCTTTTTGAATTTCTACTAATTCTTCTCTACTCAATAATTTATCTATTTCTATAAAATCATCATTTTCCAATACATCCAAGATTTTCGTCTCTTCATTTTTAGTAGGATAATCTACTAATACCTTGAAGAAGAACCTATCTATCTGAGCTTCTGGTAATTGATATGTACCTTCTTGTTCCAATGGATTCTGTGTTGCCATTACAAAGAAAGGTCCAGGCAAATCGTATGTTGTATTTCATATAGTCACCTTTTTTTCTTGCATAGCCTCAAGAAGTGCAGATTGCACCTTAGGAGTAGTTCTATTGATTTCATCCGCAAGTACTATATTTGCAAATATCGGACCGAATCTTATCTCAAATTCATTAGTTTTGGAATTCAATATATCAGTTCCCACTATATCACTTGGCAACATATCAGGTGTAAATTGTATCCTAGAAAAATCTAATCATAATGTCTGCGAAAGTATATCTATAGTCTTGGTTTTTGCTAGTCCAGGTACTCACTCTACCAATATGTTTCATTCTACAATCAAGGCTAGAATCATACTATTTATAAATTCATCCATACCAACTATCTTTTTTCCCATCTCAGTTTTTACTATTGCTAGTTTAGAATTTTTGATAGGAAAATTTTTGATACCATTAACAAATACACCTTCATCTAGAGAGTTATCTTCATGTCTTGTGAATTTGTCTAACTCTTTCTGTTTGGAAGACCCATAGAAAGACATAAATATAAAAAGCCCACTTAGAACTATAAGTAAGATAGAAAAGACTAGTATTATATCGTCCATAATTTATATTTTTTTCAATAAAAAACTCTTCAAAGTCGTGAAATCATAATATGAAAAATTGGTGGAATTTCAATAGAAAATAGCTTGAAATTATGAAGTAATTTGAGGATTCTAAGTTAAGTGAAATTATTTTTTTTATATTCTTTTTCCCAAGAAAAAAAATAGTTAACTAAAACAATAGTTTATTACTACAATTTTAAAGACTAACTAAATATTTTATTTCCAAGAAATAAACTTAAGATAAATTTAAGTTTCATTTATATAGTTATATATCCATCCAAAGATCTTATGGAAACAACAAAACCGAAAAACGAAAACGTTCCCGGGAACGAAAAAAAACGAAAAAACGTTCCCGGGAACGAAATCGATGGTTTGAAATAATGGTTTACAAGTACTCTTTCAAAGATTAATTTCTAAAAGTGCTCTTCCCGGGAACGAAAGTTAAGTTTTTTTTAAGATAAATTATTATACTGTTAAGTAGTCCAAAGAAATAGTCAATGAAATTCATTGTAATTAGCTAAAGTTGAAGGAAAAATTAAATACAGTACTTCATTAGCTACCTATACTAATACTATAATATATTTTACTCCGGAGTAAAATAAAATCAAAACAACTTTTATTAATTAAATCTATTATAACCATGAAAAAATGAACATTAATTACAAGTATCCTATGAATAACTTTGGTTACTGCATTAGGATTTACACCAAATGCTTCTGCTAATGAAGTAGAAGGAAAAGAAGCTCCAACTAGAGAAACTCAAAGATTTCAATTAGATTATGTAAAACAATTTATAGGTTTGACCATCAGAAAAGATATCGGTCTTTATCTAAAAGAAGATATGACTGATGAAGAAAAAGAAGAACTACATAACTTAGTAAAAGCTCATATGGAAGAAGGTAAAGCTATGTTAGAAGAAATCAAAGAAGCTTATAAAAACTGAGAAAACACAGATGATTTAGAAGCATTAGTAGATGAGTTTGTAGAAGAAAATAAAAACTCTTTGGATGCTATTGATTCATATATAGATGAAGACAAAACAGATGAATGGGAAGATTTCAAAGCTGAATTTGTAGCTACTATAGAAGCAAACGAAGAACATCGTGATGGAATCACTAAATCTAGAGAAGAAATGAGAGATAGATTCTCTGAAAAAAAACAACAAGCTATAGATAATACATTAGAAAGATTGGAGAGAATATTATCTAACTTAGATGAAGACAAATTAGAAAAAATTATAGAAAATCTATCTAATAGAATGACTAAAATAAGAGATAATGTAGATTCTTCTCAAATGACTGATGAGAAAAAAGAAGAGATGAACTTTATATTGGATGAGATAGAGGCTGTTATGGATATGTATAGGTAATAGAGAATGTGAGTGTGACTAGATAACGGTGACACTGTAGAAATAGAAAATCCAGGTTATTAGTCTAAAAAGAATAACCTGGATTTTTTATTGAAAAAAGAATTGTTTTTCTTATCATTAAGAGTAATATTTAAACTTTAGTCTGTAACTAACTTTAAAATGAAAATCCTACTAGTCGAAGATAACAAACAAATCTCAGAAAATATCAGAAAATATTTAGAACTTGAATGATATGAGGTACATCCAGAATATGATGGGCAAGCCGGTCTAGATAAAGCGTTGGAGGATGAATTTGATCTTATTATTCTAGATATAATGATGCCAAAAATGGATGGTATGGAGGTTTGTCAGAATATTAGAAAAAGAAAGGAAGTGCCGATTATTATGGCTACTGCTCAAGTGGCGAAACAAATAAAGAGGAAGCTATATCTGTTATAGATGATATTATAAAAATAAATTTAGTGCGTTTGTGTTTGAAAATATCAAGATATTATTAGATAAAAAGCAAGCTTTCAAAGATAATAAGGAAGTGAAATTGACATTGAAAGAGTTTCAAATTTTGGAATATTTGATGGCAAATTATAATATGGATGTATCTAGAGCCGATATTATAGAAGATGTTTGGTGAGGAAACGCATTATTTGAAAGAGATGATAAATTGGATGTATATATATCTAATATAAGAAGAAAATTGGATAAAAAATTAATCACTACTATCAAAGGATTTGGTTATAAGATAGAAAAAAGTTAATAAATTTCTTCTTATGTCTATTTTTAAAAATCATCTTAGAAAAAATAAGATGATTTTTTGACAAATAAATCATATTATTTATAATATAGGTTAGATTATAAATTATTTTTTTATATTATACTAATATGCTAAAAAATAAAATAAAAGCAGCAGAAGAAGCTGTGAAATTAAATGAAAGAATTTCTTGAATCCAAAAATCATATAATAAAACAGCTCAAGAAATTACTGATAATTTAATTTCACAGAATGATAGAAGAGAAAAAAGAGACAATGAAAGTATATATCAAGAAATTGAAGAATGAAATTTTGATAAAATAAATGATTTAACAGAAATTAACAATGAATTATGTGAAAAAATAATTCTTTTAAGGGAAAAAAATATTAGTTTAAATAGTTTAAAATATATTTCTGATGAACAAGCTGAAATTTTATCTAGATTCAAGTGAAAGTCTCTAAATCTAAGTAGTTTAGAAGAAATAAATAATAAACAAGCTGAAAATTTAGCTAATTTCCAATGAAATGTTTTAGATTTAAGTTGATTAGTTAGCGTTAGTGATAAGCAAACTGAGTTTCTTCTTTCTCATAGACAAAAAACAACTTATCTAAGTTGACTCAATCATATTTCTGATAAACAAGCAGAATTTATTGCTGCTACCAAAGGAAAATATCTTGATTTAAGGTGATTAGAAGTTCTTACAGAAAATCTATCTAAAAATCTAGCTAATTTCCAAGTAGATAGTATATATATCAAATGATTAAAAAGTATATCAGATGAAGTATCGCAAAATTTATCTAAATTTCAATGAAAAACTATTCATTTAAATTGAATAACTCATTTATCAGAAAATCAAGCTATGAATATAGCAAGTTTTGAATGAGAATTTTTAAATTTAGATTGAATAGAAAATCTTTCAGACAATGAAGCAAGTAATCTAGCAACTTTTCAGGGAAAATATATTGATTTAGATGGACTAAAAGAAATAACTGATACTCAAGCAACAAATCTAGCTAATTTCCAATGAGAGATTTACTCTAGTATAGAAATAGAAGATAAAATTGAATCATATAAATAATCAAAGTTTCTAAAATACTAAATTTTGAAGAGAAAATCTCTTGATTTTGAAAAATATATTCTTATATATAATCTTATCACCGAAGAGTTTTTACTCTTATGAAGTATCGGACTAGAGTATATTACTCTTAACTATCAATTCTTTTATAAGGAGGTACAATTGCTTATGGCATGCTGTAAACAAACTGTAGCACAAAAATCCGTAAAAAGAGATCGTTACCGGTTCTACTATGTGTAATACCCTGGCCTAAAATCAAATTTGCCGGGGCAACCTTAATCTTACCCCTCTCAGGAGCTTTTCCCTGAGAGGTTTTTTTATAAAAAAATTTATTGTATATTTATATATTTTATGTATTATTCAAAAAAGATTATTTATATATTAAACTAAAAATAAACCCAATGGCTGATGAACTAATAGATATATACGATAAAAATAACAAAACTCTAGATATACAACTAATGAAAAGTGAAGCTCATAAAAAATGATTATGGCATAGATCTGCACATATTTGGATTTATAATTCTAAGGGAGAGATTCTACTACAACTAAGAGCCAAAGATAAAGAATTATACCCAGATATGTGGGATATTTCTGTAGCTGGACATGTCGGTGCATGAGAGGAAGAAATAATATCAGCTATAAGAGAAACGGAAAAAGAAATTTGACTATCTGTAAAAACTGAAGATCTAGAATTCTTCAAAATCAAAAAAGTTAAAATGATTTACAAAAAGATGTTAAATCATGAATTCAATTATATATATTTCTTGAAATTTGATGGAGATATCAAAGAATTAGCCCTTCAAAAAGAGGAGGTTGCAGAAATTCACTTTCTTCCTATAGAAAAAATAGAAAAAGAATTGAAAGAAAATCCGAATAACTATGCCCCTCACTGAGATTATTGGGATGAGATAATTGAAAAAGTAAAATCATTTCTAGTATAATTAAAAACCGAATAAGCTAACCCGGCTTCAATGGCTTATTGTAAAAAATACATTTTCCCTTGAAATTTGTTTTTTTTTAGTTATAATCCTAACAATCCTCGGAATATAAAATATCTATGATAAAGATAAAAGCTATATTCTAAGGCTAGTTACTATCTATTATTTTTTTACCAATTACTTATTGTAACGAATACAGTATCTAAAAAGTTAAGAAAATAATATATAACTTTTAATTCCTGCCCAGCAAAACTGCAAGGGTGTAACCACTCAACTATCATCATGAGAATATGAATAGCTCAAATCAACACTAGAGTATGAGACCTAGAATATAATGAAAAGAAAATAACTGATACTATAAAAGAGTTATGAAAAGATTCTGATGTAATAGTTTTTCCTGAAATGACTACTACTGGCTACCCTCCCAACGGTTTATTGGAAGACAACCAATTCGTAAAGGATCAAAAAGGGATAGTTTATAGAGCAAGAGAAGTAGTTCAACAAGTAAACAAAGACCTAGTTGTGATTCTTGGTTGTGTAGACTATGATACTACTGCATATCACCCTTCAGGACAGATGATAAAATACAATTCTGCTGCTGTTATAGGTGATGATATCAAAATATATCACAAAGCCCTTCTTCCTAACTACGATGTATTTTTTGAGCAAAGATATTTCACTCCAGGTACGAGAAACCTATGTTTCAAAGTAGCACAAGAACTTACATGAACTGTAACTATATGTGAAGATATATGGGATGAAGCATACAATGCTAAACCTATCCAAAACTTATGAAATAAGAAAATAGATACTATGTTCAATATATCAAGTTCTCCATTTATAGGAGGAAAATTGAATGAAAGATTGGCATTACTAAGAAAACATCAAGAAAAGAACCCTATGAACTATGTATATGTGAATCAAGTAGGAGGTCAGGATGAACTTGTCTTTGACGGAGGAAGTATGATTTTGAATAAAGAATGAGAGCTTATATATTTTGGAAAAACTTTTGAAGAAGATATACAAATTATTGATACAAACTGACAAAGAATAGAACAATCTGCAAGATTAGAAGATGAATGCAAAGATAAATATGGAAACATCCTAAAAGCTACTACCCTATGACTAAAAGACTATCTAGAAAAGACCTGAATTCAAAATGTAGTCATTGGTGTGAGTTGAGGTATAGACTCTGCTATAAGCGCATATTTGGCTAGACAAGTACTGCCCGCTGATAGGGTTCATACAGTATATATGCCAACCACTCATAGCAAATCATTGGAAGATGCACAACAACTAGCTACTAATCTATGATTAGATATGAAAGTATGAGAGATAAACAACATACTAAACACTTTCCAAGACTATCAAAAACACTTGTATGATAAGTCTTTGGATGGTTTAGCTTATGAAAATACACAAGCACGTATTAGAGCAAACATACTTATGATGATGGCTAACCAAACAGACATAAATGGTATTTTGATAAATAATTCTAATAAAACAGAATTAGCATTGGGATATGGAACCTATGGATGAGACTTACTTGGAGGATTGAACTTAATTGGGGATATGAACAAGAAAGAGGTATTTGACTTTGCAAGATGGATAAATAAGATGGAAGGTGCTGAAGTGATACCAAATAATATTATAGATAAACCACCTACAGCAGAATTACAAGATGAACAAGTAGATCCATTTGATTATGACTTGATAAGTGAACCTGTAGATGAGTTGTTATTTGGAGCAAATCCTGAGGTGATAGCTAAGAAATACAATATAGATATCCAAGAAGTTCTTAGATTAGCTAGACTTATCAAAATCAACGAGTTCAAACGTAAACAATGACCTCCTATTATCAAATTGAAAGACAGAAGTATAGGAATAGGAAGGGTTTGGCCTATTGTGAGGTAATTTTAATCCGGAGTAAAATTAAAATTTATTTTATATTTCATATACCATGAAAGAAAAATTAATATACTATCCCTTATTCAACTGAAGAGAAAAAAGTAAAGAGTTGAAAGAACAAATACAATCTCAACTATATAAAGAGTTGATTTTTACAGATGATATAAACAAGGCTAATGCCATTCTTGTAGGATGATGAGATGGTTTTATGCTTGATACTATCAAAGAATATATGCACTTGAATAAAATATTCGTAGGTGTCAATTGTGGAACTCTATGATTCTTGTTGAATAATATAGAAAACATATGAGAATTACCTAGTAATATGGAAGATTTAGATATTTACGAAGAATGAGCTATCAAAGCTACCGTAGAAACTAAAGAAAATGAGAAAATAGTAAAATATGGATTCAATGATATAGTAATAGGAGGTAATGTATTAGATTTCTTCAAAATTACAATAGATGGAGAGTCTATCAAAGAAGAAATACAAGGTACTTGATTATTGATAACTACACCTATTTGATCTACTGCATATTGGTTGAAAATGTGAGGTCCTATGCTGCCATTGAACGGGAACTTATGGGGAGTAATGTGAATTGGAACTAGACCTTTCAATTATAAAGTAATAGAACCTGAAAAAATTAGGATAGAAATAGAATGAAGAAGTCCTACTATTGCAGGTATTGACGGTTATGGAGGTAAGATAGAGAATATAAAAGCTTTGGAATTGGAGACTTGTACACAGAGTATAAAAATAGGATTCTTGAAAGACCAACAATTTGATACAAAGAGAGTTATGATGGCATCTAAGGTTATCGGTTAAGATAAGGACTTTGTGATTGTTTATAAGGTTAAAAGGTTAACAAGTTATGGTAAATTACAATATAAGTCTGAAGAATTGAGGATTTATATGACAAGGTGAATTGCGAAGCAAGACAAGGTGAATCACCCTCAGGTGAGAGAATGTGCCCTAGGGTAGAGGGTGCCCTGGGGTAATATTTACCTATACTCTGGAGTATAACAAGGTTTAAAAATGATTTATAACTTATTAAGAATAAACTTTTAGATTCATCTTCTCAAATTCTTCTAACAAAAAAAGCCGAGGGAGAATCCCCCAGCTTAATAAAGAATTTGAATTTATGTGATCTCTCCTATAACGTCCAAGATAAGCACGAAAATCATAAGAAAACCTCTGCCTATAAATCTGAAAGGAGCAAAAATTATAGACCACAACTTAGAGAAAAAACCTTTAGAGTTCTTACTCATTCGAATCTCCTTTAGCGATTTATATTATAAATCAATCATGGTAACAATCTTACGATAAGCGTGGAAACTGCCGCTAAAATTATTATTGGTGAAGCGAGCAGAGTTATTCCTAGAAAAAAAACAAGAATACTCTTAGTAAGATTAAACACCCAAAGGATAGACTTGAAAACAGTTCTATACACAGTCTGAATGCAGGCTAAGGAAACTAAATATAAGTTTAGAATAGCCCCTAGAAATAGTTGTCCTATATCTATAAAAAAATTCCGAATCTTAGTTGACACCATTTACATCTCCTTTTACGGTCTGTCTACCGTAGTAGAATACCTGAAATAATAGTATATAAGATACAGTCGCACCTATAGTCTGAGTCACAGCCATAAAATAATCAGGCTTTACCCAAGAATATATTGCCCATATAGTATAAGTAACACAAACACTATATACCAATGAGTTGGCAAGCCCCTCTGTAGATTTACTTCTGTAATTCTTTACAACCTGCTCTCTCAACCCAAATGCTATAACTACAAGAGAAGCAATCATAGCGATAGTCCCAAGAATATTTACCATAAAGCCCTCCTTATTAAGTTATTGATTATTGGTTTATAATAAACTTCCAATATATACTTATAGTGAAAAAAAAGTCAATAGATTTAATAAATATCTAGAAATTATGAATCTCAATGAAAGGAAAACATATTTTATATAATTAAACCAATGAAACCCATGAACAATAAAACAGCATTATTTATATGACGCTTCCAAACTCCTCATCTTGGACATTTGGATGCAAGAAAACAAGCTACAGCTCTATGAATTGCGAATGTCATAATGTGAGTTGGTTCTGCCAACAAAGAATACACAGCTGACAACCCTTTTACTTTTGAAGAAACTAAAACAATGATACATTCTACATTTGGTGCAGACACTTCTGTACACCCTATTCCTGACTTTTGAGATGACAAGCAATGGTTTAAATATGTTATAGAAAATATGCCTCCATTTGATTATGTAATTACTGGTAATCCTTGGGTGAAAAAAATATTTGAAGATCAATGAATACCTACTATCAATTTAGAAATCAAAACTCCTATCAAAGCTTCTCATATAAGGAAACACTTATCAGTATTCAATAAAAAAGAAATAATGAAGGTCGTTACTCCTGGTGTAGCTGCATATCTTGATAAAATAAAAGCTTATGAAAGAATGAAAAAAATCTATAAGGTAGAATTTGTAAATCCACATACATCTGTAGATGGTATTATACAAATAGATGGAAAAATAGTTATTATCAAAAGAAAAAATCCACCTTATGGATGGGCTCTTCCTGGTTGATTTGTAGACTATGGAGAAGATCCTGTAGATGCTTTGGTTAGAGAAATGAAAGAAGAATTATCTGTAGATGTAAGGATAAAAAAACTATATGGAGTATATGGATCTCCTGAAAGAGACCCTCGTCAACATGTGATAACTATAGTATATGAAATAGAAATCATATGAGGTGAATTGAAAGCAGCAGATGATGCAAAAGATTTTATGTTGATAGATCCAAGCTATGTAGAACAAACACCTTTTGCTTTTGATCATAAGAAAATTATTTTGGATTATTTGAGAGAATAGAAATATAATTTCTTACAAAGATTTCTAAAAAAATGTCAATATAACTTCAAAAGTTAGCTTCATAAAAATCACAACTTTTCCTTGAAAAAATAGCTTAAATAAGTATTATTGTGAATAATACATTTATATTATAATAAGTTTCTTATGAAACAAAATATTCTGGTAACAGTTGATGGAGTTATTTTCTCCATAGCAACTGGAAAACTTCAAATTCTTCTTATCAAAAGACTTCTAGAACCATTCAAAGATAGTTGGGCTTTACCTGGAGGATTTGTTCTAGACCATGAAGACTTAGAAACAGCAGCTTATAGAGAACTGGAAGAAGAAACTAATGTAAAAGAAGTATATTTAGAACAATTGTATACATTCTGAGGACCTAAAAGAGATCCTAGATGAAACGTAGTAAGTATAGCTTATATGGCTATAGTACCTAGAGAAAAAGTTACTTTAAAGTCTGGAACTGATGCTACAGAAGCTAAATTCTTCCCTGTAGAAGAGTTACCAGAATTAGCATTTGATCATAAAACTATTATAGATTATGGTTATCAAAGACTAAAATGGAAATTGGAATATACCAATGTAGCTCAACATCTTCTACCTATTAAATTCAAATTCTCAGACTTCCTAAATGTATATGAAATAGTATTGAACCAAGAACTAGATGTAAGAAACTTCAAAAAGAAGGTAGAAAAATTGAAAATCATAGAAGATACAGGAGAAAAAGAAGAATGAGTAAATCACAGACCTGGAAAATTATTCAAATTTGTAGATAAGAAAATGAAAATAGTAGAGATAATATAAATATGTTTAGTCTTAGAGCGGCTTAATGTAAAATGTATCCTCCTATCTGCTAAAGCAGAAAGGTAGGCCCAGCTGAGGCTGGAATGTAAAATGTAAAATTATAAGAAACTTTTTGCGCTGGTTATTTTAGCGTTTGAGGTTAAACAAAAAACAGGCTTTGCCTGTTTTTTGTTTATATTAATTTTATATTTTCAATTTTACATTTTTACCCAAGGGCATAAGTAAGTAATCATAAGTCTACTCAATACTTCGCAGATTTATTGTTACTTACTATAACATTGAGTTTCTCTAAATTTAACTTAATCAAGTGTTGCAATAAGATTAGTTAAGGCATTTCTAGTTTGTGGTCCGAAGTATCATGCAGAAGATACTTGATTCGAAGTAATTATCTTATTATCTAATTGAAGGTTATAAACTGCATCTATTGTTTTATTATCATAAATTCCTGTTATTTCTCCATCATAATAATCTAATTTTTTCAAATATTCTTGTAAGATTTTGATTTCATCAGCTTTTTCTCATTTTACATAACCTCTAGTAAATATTTCATTATTTTGAATTTTTTCTTTGAACTCTGCTTTTTTTGCTGCTAAGATTCTTTTTTCTTCATCCAAAGCCGCTTTTTCATCTATAGCTTGACTAAGAGCTTTTCTAGTTTGTGGTCAGAAATATCATGCTGAAGATACTTGATTTGAAGTAATTATTTTCTTTTCTATTTGAAACTTATAAATTGCATCTATTGTTTTGTTATCATAAATTCCTGTTATATCTCCATTGTAGTACCCTAGTTCCTTCAAAATCTCTTGTAAGGATTTAATCGTTTCTGTTTTTTCTCATTTAGTAAAACCTCTACTAAATGTTACTGTTTTAATTGTTTCTTGAACTAAAATAACTTGTTGATCTATTTTCTGAATAGCAATTGATGAGAAAAGTCATTTAGCTACTATTGTAGCTCTGATAGCTCATCTAGTTTTTGGTCATAAATAACCACAATTTTCACTAGCTCTAGTTGTAATTCTATATGCTACTTGGAAATCACATACTGCTTTTTCTGTAATACTTCCAAAGTATCCTGTAGTTTCATAATCAAAATATCCTAAGTCCTTCATATATATTTGCAATATTTTTACCCGCTCATCATTTCTTCCCTTATATAAGCCTATTCCCCAAAATGTTTGTTTGAAAAAATCTTTTATAATAGGGAAATTATTATAATCAAATCCTGTTTTTATATCTTTTCCAATAGGACATTGATATCCTACTATTGTCTGTTTACCAAATGATAATGCTCTTTTTAGTCCATCTGCTCACTTTCACATCCAGATATCTATTCTATCATGAGAATAACTTCTTTGACCTGCGTTTACTATAGCATTTCATCTATCCTCTACTTGCCCTACTCATAAACCTGGGAAATAGATTTTAGTACCAAATTTATAATTTCTTGGTGCTGCTACCATACCATTGAAAACATATCTTCCTGAAGCTCCTTGAATTCATTGCCCATTTAGTCTAGTTTCTTTAGCAAAATTACCTTTGTAATAGAAGGTTTGTCATGCTATAGGAGAATAGTAACCTGATACTACATAAGTCTTTTTTACACACCCACTATAATCTACTGCATAAACACTAGAAAATAAAAGTGAAATAGCTGTTGCGAATAAGATTTTTTTAACTATATTTAGCATAATATTTTGTAGAGTTATTCTTAATTAAAAAGTTTGTTATATTAATAATAACTTTTTATATAAAATAAGAAAATACAGATATTGACAATATGGAATTGATTATAAATATATTATTTTTAATATAAAATTATAATCAATATATGCTCCACTCGAGTGTAAAACAGGAATACAAAAAGTCCTATAATCCTATTATACTAGTTGTAGTAGTCTCCTTTTAATAATTATATAGAAAAGAAAATGTATAACCCATACGACCATTACTTCAAAAAAGCTAAAAAAGAATGATTCAAAGCAAGAAGTGTTTTTAAACTAGAAGAAATAGATACAAAATTCAATCTAATAGATAAAAAGACTATCCAAGTACTAGATATATGAGCTTCTCCAGGTAGTTGGTTACAATATTTAACAATGGAAATAAAAAATACTAATAGAAAAATAATCTGACTAGACTTAAATCCTATAGATTTTAATTCTTTTGGCCTTTTTACCTATGAACAAGATGCTACTGATGTAGAAGCAGTAGAAAAAATATTAGAATCGAACCATATTCGTAAATTGGATTTGATTGTATCAGATATGGCACCAAATACAATAGGAGTAAAAGATATTGATGCTATTAGAAGTTTAGATTTGATAGAAAGAACATTTCCATTATATGAAAAATTCTTGAAAGAAGAGGGAAGATTTGTTATCAAAATATTTATGGGTCCAGGATTTGAAGAATTTTTGAAAAAAATGAAAGATATCTATGGAGGGAAAAGAATCAAAACATTCAAACCCAAATCTGTAAGAAAACATAGTAAAGAAATTTATATAATCAAGGTGTAGAAAAGTATGCTAAAAAAAACTATAATATATATATCTTGGATGAAGGTTAGCTTCTTATTTTTAGGATTTAGTCTATTATTTTTGGGATGGTTTATTACTCCTAATGATCAGGAAACATCTGATGAAAAAATCATTTTTATGCTAGATGTATCCAATTCTATGAATATACAGGATGTATTTTACAATGGAAATCAAGTAAGTAGACTAGATATCTCCAAAATATATATCAAAGAATACATAAATAATGGAAATAATAATGTAGGACTTATTATATTTGCTGGGAAAGCAAATCTTTTTATACCACCTACCAAAGATAAATTATCTTCTATTACATATTTGGATACTATAAATAGTAATTCTATAAACTGATGATGAAGCAATATTTATGATGCTTTGGAGAAGTTTATAAACAATACAGAAGAAGATGCTACCTGATTTATGCTATCTGATTTTGGGGATAATATAGATTATCAAGAGCAAATAAGTCTTCTAGAAAATTTGGATATCAAATGAAAGAAAATAATCCCTATATGAGTTGGAACTAAAAAATGATGATTAGTTATAAATAGTTATAATGATTTGATTACAGATAATGGTGCAACCATAACAGACAAACTAAACTTAGATTATTTAGAAAAAGTTTCTTCTATAGTTTCTCAGCCTTATAAGATATTTGATGATGAAAAAGAGTTCAAATTATGAACAGATTCTAAAAAGATGAATTTATCAGAAAGTGACAATATTTCTCCTAAGTGGCTTTTTATTGCAGGAGGTTTCTTTGTAATTATAGGACTTTAGTTTTTCCTTTATTTAATTAATTGGAGTCCGTTCTAAAAGTCTTTCATTATAACTTCTAATTTCATTCATATATATTTCTTATAAGGAAAAAACCCTCACAATTGTGAGGGTTTTTTCTATATTTTACAAATGAAATTGATTAGAAACTTATTATCTTCTTCTTTTTCCTTGGGATTCTTCTGAATTTCTTTCCATAGTATCATCAGGTCTTGATCCTTGGAATTCTTCTGAACCTCTTCTCATATTAGCATCAGGTCTTACTCTAGTCTTTGATTTATTCTCTATTGTTTCAACCATTTTATCCTTATATTCCTCCCATTTTTCTGTCTTTTCTTCATCTATATACCTATCTAGTATAGATAATCCTTCTATCATATTTTCTTGAATCTGAGCTTCTAATTCTGTTGTATCCTCCCCTGCTTTTTTAGCATCTCTTATAGATTCAAATAATGATTTCATTTCTTCTTTTTGAGTATCCATATCTGCTTTCATTTCTTCCTTCTCTTCATCGGTTAAGTCTGGATTTATAAAACTTCTAACACCCATCATTGGTCCTTGATGTTTTCATTTCATAGATTCCTTCATATTTCAACCCTTATGACTCTTCATACCTTTTTTCATTTGTAGTCAGTTTTCAGCAACTTCAGTCTTGAATTCTGCCCATTCATCTGCTTTTTCTTCATCTATATAACTATCAAAGATATCTAACATAGTCATTTTATGTGCTTTCAATTCTGCTTCCAAATCTGTTGTATCTTCTCCTGCTTCTTTAGCTTCTTTGAATGCTTCAAACAATTCTTTTCCTTCTTCTCTATGAACTTTCATTGCTGTTTTCATTTCTTCTTTCTCTTCTTCAGTCAAGTCAGGGTCTATAAAAGTTTTTATTGGATTTTCTGATTTTTTATCTCCTCTTTGTCACTTATCTCATCTTTGTCATTTGTCTCCTTTTTGTCAGAAACCTTCTCAAGATTCTATCTTTTCTACGGCTTCAGCCTTGAATTCTGACCATTCATCTGCCTTTTCTTCATCTATATAACTATCTATTATATCTAACATAGCTATTCTATGTGCTTTCAATTCTGCTTCTAACTCTGTTGTATCTTCTCCTGCGTCTTTAGCTTCTTTCAATGCTTCAAACAATTCTTTTCATTCTTCATTATGAGCTTTCATAGCTGCTTTCATTTCTTCTTTCTCTTCTTCAGTCAAGTCAGATTTTATAAAGCTTCTAACTTGCATAACAGATCATTGAGGCCCTTGTTGTCTTCTCATATTTTCTATTCCAGCTTTTGATCATTCTCATTGATATTCAGTTTGTATAGCGAAAGAGCTTACTGAAATCATAAGTCCTGCTCCTAGAGCAATTCATATTGTTGTGTAAACTAAATTTGTTTTCTTCATGGTTATGGTTGGTTATGATATAAATATAAACCATTAATTTAATTTTGTTCCAAAAGTTTTAAGTTTACTCTGTAGTAAATATTTACTTTTTCTGAGTATCGTTAAGGTTTTTTTAGATAACTAATGAAGTACTTTTATTAATTTTTTCCTTCAATTTTAGTTAATTACAATGGATTCCATCAACTATTCTGTAATATACCTTATTCACTTTATTCTTTGGAGTGTACTCAGTATATATTTTCACCTTAATTTTAACTTAAGTCTTGTTCCCGGGAAGAGCACTTTTAGAAACTAATCTTTGAAACAGTAGTTATGAATTACACCTTCAAAACACCAATTTCGTTCCCGGGAACGATAATGAGATAGAGATTCTAAATTTTCTATAACATCTTGGAAGTATGTTTTAGTATATAAATGAAACTTAAATTTATCTTAAATAAAAAATTCTCTTTGAGTAGAAGAAGGTGATAGAGTTTGATACCTAGCAGACTATTTGAAATACAAGTTGTTTTTTCCTTGATTTAAAAAAAATAAAAAGTAAACTTTAAAAATTAGATTTGAAATTTAAATAAAACTCTTATAAAAGATGATTTGGGCAATAATAAATACACTATTAGACAGTATATCAAATATATTTCGAAAGAAATCCATAGAATTGAGTAAATTTCCAGCTCTTATTTTCCGAATGACCTGAGAATTTTCATCTACTATAGTAGCTATCGCTCTTGTTATATGGGGAAGTGTAAATTTTGGAATATTCTTATCTCCCGCGCTTATAGCTATAATGATATTAACCGTATTTCTTCAAATTATTATAGTGCCTATAGATCAAGCAATATATAAAAAAGAAAAAATATCTACCATATTACCATATGAAAATCTAAGTAGTATATTTGCAATTTTGATATCATTCTTTATTTTCAAAGATGTATCATGGACATCATTTTTTATAGCTATATTAACTGTAATAGTTATAATATTATTCTCTATAGATTTCAAAAATGTAAAATTCCCAAAAAAAATCAAACCTATAATGATAGTACAAGCTTTCACTGCTCTATATATAATTATAACATGATATATATTAACAGAAAATACAGCAATAAATTTAAATGAACAAGAATTTTTTAGTTTATACTCAATTGTATTAATAATTATTCTATTTAGTGTAGCTATAAAAAATAAAAATCTTTCATCTCTAAAAAAAGGAAAAGAAATGGGGAAGGTTTTTTGGTATAATAGAGCCTGAAGCTCTATATTATGAGATGTAACTTTTTTTATATATTTATTCCTTATGAAGGATTTATGAGTAATTACGACTATTTTATTAGGATTTTTATGAGCATGAATAATTCTTCTTTTTTCTTATCTTATTTTGTGAGACAAACCTAGGAGAAAAGATGTTATAATGAGTATTACCGTAATGTCTTTGGTATGATTATGATTTTACTTTAGATAATAAGAATACTTTATTTTAATTATGAAAAAAGCACGGTAAATAACCGTGCTATATACTCAAAAAAAGGGCTGACTCCCCTATCTTTATCATATGGGAATAATAAAGATAATTTCAAGATACAAGTTTCTTGAAATAGTAACTACAAAACGATGAAGGAAAGTAGTACTGGGGAACGAGAATTTGATTGTGTCAGCCCTAGGAGACAAGATAGATAATACATATTCAAGAAAAAAAATCAAGGGAAAAATTAACTAACCTTCTGCACCTAAATCGGACTAAATAATGAATTTTCTTGATGCTTAAGCCAATATCTTTGGTATCTATTTTGCAAAAACCTTCAATTCCTAATTATTTTTTCTAACACATCTAACCATCACCATATAGGATTCCTAAGTTTATATCACATATAATC
>Ga0208901_1000358_pt1 | contig 24518 bp, 27 predicted proteins | sample AntAceMetag02UKF_FD_184764 | JGI IMG/M metagenome (GOLD analysis project Ga0208901, IMG submission 184764) | Saline lake microbial communities from Ace Lake, Antarctica - Antarctic Ace Lake Metagenome 02UKF (SPAdes) (version 2) | ecosystem: Environmental > Aquatic > Non-marine Saline and...
TCTGGGCTCTGGTTGGCTTCTATCATGTTCTTTTTCCCTATGGTTCCCTATGTTAAAATATCTTAGTAGATATCTTGGCTGGTATGATAGCAGTTTTTAGATCTGGGTGCAATGTTTTCCGATGAAGATAAGCTGCCAGATCTTCCGCCTTGCCAGCATGATACCTTCCCGTTATCAGTGAGTACAATGGCAGATCCCATGCCTTTTTTACTAATCTGTATGGTAGATCTGCAGCGGGGAAGTATTTTACAGTTAATCTTTTCCCGTGAAAGCTCTCTGCAGTTGTAGATCGATAATCCCATTCTTTTACATTTGAGGCATATACAGCGATATCAAAATCAGATCTATCCCTGAACGTCCCCTGCACCCGGCTTCCTGCAGCATAGATTTCTACAATGTCATACCCGGGAGATTGAGCGATCACAGCAGCCCTGAGCTCTTTTAGAAGCTCTGGTGGATAGTCCTGAACTTTCAGCTTATCTATCACTTACAATATCTCAAAGGTTGTTACTAATCCGTCTTTTACAACTACTACCCATTCATCTGAGTTAAGATCCGTGAAATACTTGGTAAGGTTCGCACCATTGGTTCCATCAGAAGATTGAAAATTATTGAGCGTTTTTATATTCCCCCCGGCGATAAAGTGATCATCTGTTGATAGAATATTTGCTGCAGATCTGTAGAGATTGGTATCTGTAGCATCACCCAGATAGATCCCATCTGCCATAGTCCTTACTGCGATATCACCATCATAGTAAATGTTCACTGAGTTATCCGGATCAAAGGTGAGCCCATACTTATTTACCCCAGAAGCGTTCTGAGCCCACATCACTATCCCAGTACCATGATATTGATTGTAGATCCAGAGGATATTTGAGCTTACATAGATTTTAGCATACCCGGTAGTATTTACCCCTATATACAGATCTGCACCGACAATATGGAAATCAGCTTCAGATGTGAGAACTCCACTTGCATTGTCCAGATAGATATTGGAATCTACAGATCCAAATCCTATCCCCTCACTATAAAGGGGAATTGTATCTGTAGAGGATTGCCAAAATAAATAGGCTTCCGTTCCACCAGCGTTCTCAGTATGAAGTGCGTAGATATCAGATCCTGCAGCCCCCAGTGAACCATTAGACCAGCCTATAACCGTATTCACATAAGGGAAAAATAGCCCTTCCCATGATCCGATTACATTCTCACCAAGTCTTGCTATTTCATTATTGCTTGAGTCATAGAAGTGGAGCCTTCCATTCACGTAATCAAGTTCTATTCTCTGGTTCCCAGCACCAGCACCAACAAAGCTACCAGTAGCATCTAAGCCCTTCGCTTTGTTTTCTACACTGGCAGCACGAACATTTGCTGAAGCAGCCTTATTGTCAGCCAGCAGAGCAGCCTGCTTCGCCGTTTTTGCCTGAGCATAGGCTGTTTTGGAACTGTTCACAGCACTGACAGCAATAGCATTTGCAGTCTTGGCTTTGGTGTAAGCGGTATCTGCAGAAACCTGAGCGGATCCAGCTTTTTTGTCAGCAGCATTGGCGGAAGTCTGAGCATTATCTGCATCTTGATTTGCAGTCTTGGCTTTAGCATAGGCAGTGGCAGCATGAGCCGTTGCATCCGTGGCAGTATCCAGTGCATCGTCTGCAGTATTCTGAGCTCCATTTGCAACTACCAGAGCAGATCCTGCTTTCACGTCTGCAGATCCTGCTTTATTGTCAGCGATTGCTGCATCATTTTTTGCGGTTAGTGCCTGAGCCTGAGCGGATCCTGCATTAGCGAGTGCTACAGATGCTTCACCACCGGAAGAGATTGCACGAACCAAAGCGGATTGAGCTTTGGATCCTGCAGATCCAGCTTTCTGATCTGCGAGTGTAGCTGCCTGTTTTGCAGTTTTTGCAGAGTTTACAGCGGATGTAGCGATGATTCTGGCAGTGTTTGCCTGAGCATAAGCCGATTTTGCATGAATATCCGCATCGTCTGCATCTTTGATAGCTGTGGATGCTTTTGCCTCACCAGATCTGGCACGGGCTTCCCCGGACTTGGCACGGGATTCTGCTGAAGTGGCTGTATCTAATGCCAGAGCAGCTTCACCCCCGGCTGAAATTGCACGGGTAAGAGCAGAAGAGGCTTTTGCATCAGCGGATCCAGCCTTCACCAGAGCAGATCCCGCTTTCACATTGGCAGACTTAGCCACGTTCTGGGCAGAAGTGGCATTGGTGTTTGCAGTGTTTGCTTTAGCCAGAGCGGTTTTACTTGAATTTTGAGCACTGACAGCATTTGCATTTGCTGTGGCAGATCTGGCATCAGCGGATTGGGATCTCACATCTGAAGATCCAGCTTTGACAATGGCACTATCAGCCTTGTTATCTGCCAGAGCAGCATCCTGAACTGCAGTATTTGCCCGGGATAGGGCAGAACTTGCCTGTGATCCAGCGGAGCCAGCACGAACATCAGCAGAAGCAGCTTTGATTAATGCACTCCCAGCCTTTTGATCAGCCAGAGTAGCAGCTTGTTTTGCAGTGGTAGCTTTCGCTTCCCCGGACTTGGCACGGGATTCTGCAGAGGTTGCTGTATCCAGAGCCAAAGCAGCCTCACCACCAGCGGATATCGCCCGAGTGAGGGCACTACTTGCCTTCGCATCTGCAGAGCCTGATTTGACCAATGCGGAGCTTGCTTTATCATCTGCATCTGAGGCATCAGAAATTGCTTGGGTTGCATCAGTCTGGGCAGATTTGGCTACAGCATCAGCGGATCCTGCTTTTATGCTGGCAGATCCTGCCTTTACGCTGGCTGAATCAGCCTTCACTGAAGCACTTTGAGATCTTACATCAGCGGATTGAGATCTCACATCAGCGGATCCCGCTTTTACTATTGCACTATCTGCCTTGTTATCTGCCAGTAAAGCATCTTGCTTCGCTGTCTGGGCAAGTGCATCTGCTGAAGCTGCTTTAACTAATGCACTGCCAGCCTTTTTATCCGCTGAAGATGCCCGAACATCTGCAGAATGAGATCTGGCTGTAGAATCACCTACATTTTCAAGCAGCTTAGATGCATCGTCTGGGAGCTTGCCATCTTTAAGGTTTGTGAACCCCGTATGAACTACTCCATCCGCCTGAACTACGTTTCCACCGCCCTCTTGAATCAGCGTTCCTGTAGGAAGATTCCCTGCAGGAAGAGCAGGGTTTGCATTTGGCTGGTAATCGCTCCAATTAGCATGAGCATATACAGCCCCTTCCGTGGATCCAGATTTGGTAGAGAAGTATGGATATACCTTAAATGTTATGAAATCATCCCCGGGGAGATTGATCGAGAACTTCCGAACAGTGGAATCCACTTTTACAGATGGACTGGAATCATCCACCGTTTGGGGAGATCCGGATCCGTGGCTCCATCGAACGATAAAACCATGAGCGAATTCAGAGCCCTGAGTGAATCCCCATTCAATCGTGACCTGAGCACTCAGTTTATTATTTACATGCCCTACAGGAGTAGATCCTGCAGCAAAGGAACCATTGGGAGCGGTATCGTTTACAAACTGCTCCACACCTTCGATCAGAGTATTAGATACTACCTCAATCCCATAGAGATTATCAGCGGGGGTAGTTCCCCCGCCTGTAAAAGTAACATCATACTTCCCAGACACCGGGCGGATGAACTCCCAGTATCCTTTTTGATCACCGACCTGCTTGGATTCAATGGTATCTATTCGAACAGAATCTGATTGGCGAACCAGATCTACCCGGACACCAGTAATTCCAATATTTCCGCTTAATGATTCCTGTGGCATTGGGGGATTAGTCTCCTACGATATCCACAAAGATTGTAGCAGCAGATCCCGCTGTATCGTGGGAATTATTCGTGAGGCTAATACTTGTGATATCTGTATTTGCCACCATGATTTCTGTGCCTGTAATTGTCTGAGCTCCACCGCCATCATTTAGGATAAATTCCACATCAGCATTAGCCACTGAGCCATCAGCAAAAACCGCATAAATATGCAGAAACCTGACTGTGGTTATCCCGCCTAATCCGAGTGATACTGCAGCATCGTCTTTAGCCAGAGCTACATCGAACTTCAAAGGCATTGTAGCACCCAGAACGGATACCACGTAATCACCTTCAGCACGTTTTTTACCTAACTCAGAGCCCTCTGCTTCGACTGTGAATTTTAGAGTTCCATCTACTTTCATTTTATTTCCTCACTATCAGTTTGCTTGTCCACCAGAACGATCACCTATGCGGGATCCTTTGCCCTCACTTCGTCCCTTCCGGACTGGTGAGGCTTCTACACCTTCAGCATAGAATAAATGAGCATCCACCGTGAATGCAGCTTGGCTGGATCCGGATTCAGCATCATCATAAGCATCGATAATTATCCAGCCTGCAGTCATGGCGAAATCTTCAAAATCGAGTTCCAAAGTCCCGGTAGTTGTGAAGGTGATAAACCTTGCCTGAGCTTCAGCATTCTCACGGAATATTCTAACTACGCCACGCTCTGAATCATTGAGAGTCAAAGCACTAACATAGAGAGCCAGCTTCGTAATGTCAGCAGGGTTCACAAGGATCCGCTGCCCCAGAAATCTTGCCACTGCTCCATCGTCTGTAGCTAATACAGATTTAGTATCCAGAGAGAGCACTTTTTCATTATTCCCAATAACAACACCACCAGCTACTGATTCGCCTACGATCGCATCAGTCTTGGTATTATTGGGGAGCACACCACGAACCCGGATCTTAATCTCAGTCCCGGGAGCAGCCTGAACAGTGACTTCAGTTTGAAGTATCTCAAAAGTGTTATTATTCAGGAATTGTGGCTGGGATCCATTCGTGGTAAAACAGTATTGATAACCTATGAGATTTTCGCTTTCTGCCCAGTCCACATAGACACCGTTCGATACTGGAACGAGAGTGATCTGAGGCATGACAACATCAGCATAGTCTGCTGCTTGCCCACCATTGAGAACAGCCCCCAGATCTGTGAAAGCACTCTGGTTCTGTGAAAGCGAGTTATCCACTGCAGCCACATAAACCTGATACTTCTCACCCAGAGGCTTCATGATGTTGGTATAGAGCTCTGCAGCAGTGGATCCAATGGCATAAACTGAGTGAAATTCTGGCTGGGCATCTACCACTGCCACACCCTGATCTTCAATAAGCACCATTTTAATTATGTATTCACGGATCCCAGAAGCATCAGTAACCTTTGCCCATCTTGGGATGATATATCCCAGTTGGGAAGTTTTCTGGGTAGTGGTGATATTTACAAGGACAGGAGCGGAAGGGGGAGTATTATCGACCTGTTTAATACCCTTGAGACGAACAGCTTTATCAGCCCGTTTATCCGTGATAGTCAAAGTTCCCCCGGTATTGCTTACCTGAGCCAGCAGCAGTTCGTGTTCATCTGCATCGTCTGCAGGATCCGCTGTGGTAACAGTAATCTTATATGAATCATCCCTGCGAGTGTATTCCGTATCACTTCCAGAGGGATATCCCGCTATGAAGTTCCCTATAACAGAATCCACCGCTACATGCTCAATCACAATATTATAAGTAATGCTATCATCTGTGATATCGTATCCACCGCCCCCTACACTGGTTTGGGGATATCCTGATTCAGTGATACCAAAGATCTCATTCCCTGCATCATTTGCTGAAGGAACTTGGAACTCTACTTCTGAGGATCCCCCGGTAGTGGGAGATTTCAGAGTGATGTAGGTTCCATCTGGATCAAAGTTACCTACTGCATCTGTCTGGAATGCAATAGTGCCATATCCAGCAGCATTGATCGCTGCCAAGATCTCCAGAAGTGTAGCTGCTGCTGCTACCGCTGCTTCAGAGCTACAGTCTATCTGGGTAGCTCCAGCGTTATCGATATCCAGCTTAATGTTTTTATTTGTGGATAGATCCAGAGTAGTGATTGACACTGTTCCCACGACTATTGCAGAAGCAGAATCATCTGAACCAAGATAGATCCTTTGTCCGAACTTATCCCAGCCTACCCCGGCTTTAACCGAAACAGATCCACCGCCTGCATCTATTACCTGAAGATCTGTTTCATCCAGCGAGTTAATAAATATCCCGCCTTCAGTATCCATCAGATCTATCATGCGATCCAGAATAGCTTTCACTGTCTGGGAAGCATGGAGATCGAAATTGTTATCTGTTAGCCCTGAAGAGAATAGGGCTTGTGGTGCTTTACCGTTCATAGCTCATGCCTTCCTAATAGTGATTCTGTTTAGGGCTGTAATCAATTTTCAGCATCACAGAATATTCATTTGAATAAGTGGTTACTGCCTTGCCACACCAGAGATATCCATTGGAGTTATCTACCCAGAGAACTAACCCATCTTCATTCCCTGCTACGTTCTCATAAATGATTACTTCCGGGGATGTAGCACCCCAGCCCGCCCGGGTAGTTCCCTCTTGGGTATAAAGGAATCCCTGAGTGATCTGATATCCAATGGGAGCAGCTTGAGTATCTACCATGTTTGCATCTATCCCATAATCAGTAGCTTCACCGGGTAAAGTGGTATCATTGGCTGAATTCAAATACCCGGAAAAATTGATAAATCGATCTCTCCAGTCCATTGAATCATCGATCAGGTAATTAGTGATGTTATTAGGGATCCCCTTTTCCATCCAGATAGATCCACCACCATATTTATCTGGGGGCAATATTTCAGATAAATTATCAGATGCAGATCGAGCAGTTCCGGGGTTTTGACCTATGATAGCTACTTTTGCAATCATCCCAGCATCCCCGCCTGCCCCAGTAGAGATTAATGGTATCATATCGTGCCCCGTACCTACTTCTCTATTCATGAGCGTAGTAGATAATTTCCCGACTGTTTTGACTGTAGAAAGCTGGGGAATCATGAGATCACCAGAGCCCACTTCCTTATTCAGAAGTGTTGTATGGAGCCCGGTAGCTCCCTTTGAAGAGAGTAATCTGGGGATCTGATTGTTTGCATATCCCTGAGCAATGTTCTGCAGGGATGTATGGATCCTTCCAGCCTCTACATTTGCAGAGAGAATGGGGATCTGCCCACCAGAGGATCCTGCATGATATCCATCCAGCTTGTCAGCGTTTTTACCAGTGAGATCTCTGGGGATTGCATCCAGCCTGAGAGTGATATCTTCCCGGGCATCCCTCTCCAGATATGGGATCTGATTCACACTAAAGCCCACATGCTTTCCATCTACCTTGTCAGCATCGAGATTAGTGACTACTGGCTTTGAGGATGATACGCTCTGGGTGCTGTTATCAGTGAGAACAGTGGATCCAGAAGATGCTTTTGTGTTTACTGCAGTCACTATCTCCTGCAAAGCAGCTTCCACGGTTTCCGCTGTAATCAGTGATCCGCTGTCTGCAATAGATATCTGGGCAGCTACTACTGTATGGGGGTTCGAAACGCTGTCCATGTGATCCTGAACCGCACTTAACCCATGCTGGAATAAAGCTACAAAAACAGCATCTGCATAGACCTCATACATCCCCTGAGTGATAGCTGCTACGCCCACGCTGGTTTCATATTTATATTTGCCTGTTACTCCAATTTCAGATAGAGCAATAGCATCCCCGGGATATGCATCGCCGTGGAGTACAATTTCCACGCTTTTCCCGGTATCTACTGCTCCAGATGAAAAATCTGTTAGTGTAATCAAAAGATTTGGTGCTGCTAATGTACCCATTTTATACCTCTTTAATTTCCGAACTCAGGTTCAAAGAAAGCTGATCCACGGGGCTCTTCTCCATATAACCATTGATCTGAAGTGAGTCCCTTCAAGACGAACCGCTTAAATATGTAATGTGCTAAGATCTCAGTACCCGGATCTAATGTTAATTCCAGCTTGAACTGTGCATATCTATCAAGCTCTGATTCTGGGATAAATTGGTTTTTCCCGTATGGAGTCCATGCAGACCATACCGCTTCATCCGGAGAAAACCGGACTGATACCACCAGTGCATAAGTTAGATCCCAGCGTGCATAATCGATCCAGTCAGCCAGCCATTTATATGAGGCATAGGTAGCCCCCAGATCCATATTCCCAAGCTGATATGAGGCTATTGTGGAACTGGGAACCAGAGAGTTTTCCTGAAACGAGAATCCTGTATTTGTAATTGTGTAGGATCCGCTATCACTTAGTTCAGATCCACGTACCGACTTGAATCCAGCAGCACCACCATAAACTGCAGTATAATCGATCCCGTCCTTATAGTGGAATGGCACGATATCTTTTATATGGTTTTCAATGATAGATTCAGTCTCTGGGGAATCATTCCACAAGTGGATCCAGCCAGTTCCTATACCGCCTATTCCCCAACCTACACCAATCGGATTCACACCAATCGCCATCTGCATCGTAACCTGATATGGAGTTACCAGAGCACGTTCACCGCCCTCTTTTAATAACCCTTCATCAGTTCCCCGCTGCTGGTGGGTTAGGATCGCATTGTGGATCCGGATCGCCATGATAAAATTATTATCTTCAGGATGCCTTTTGAGCCCATAATCAGCAGCCAGAGCATCCAGTAACAGCGGATCCCCATCCTTTGAGGGTGTTAGGGTATTTTTGAATCCGTCCAGATCCCTAATAAACAGATCTATGCTATTACCCACCGCCATCAAAACAGCATCCAGAGTAGCATTCCGGGTAACAAACTCAGGCAGCTTCATTATGAGCTTGTCATACGTTTGCCTGTAGCGCATTGGCTCTATATCTAATAGAGGGGTTTGGAGAGATTCGTGGATTTCGCCTGCTTTTGTACGTGCCATGTTTTACTCCGTGATACTTACTGATCCAATTTTGGGAAGTAAATAGGCTCCCACTTGGATATTTGAAGCCGGACTAAATGAAGATCTCTGGATATCTGAGATCCCCAGACTGTTATTTACCAGACTGTAGAGATCACTGAAATCCACATCAGTACCCCAGTCCCATTCCCTGTAATCCATGTATAGCTGGAGATTCAGGATCACGTTATCCCTGACTGAATTAATATCATATCCAGCATACAGAACCACCTCTGCAGTAACATCTACCAGCATCCATACCATGTTCAGGCACACTACCACGATCCCCAGTGGAGCTTTGTGCTGGATGTATGCTGCCATAGTTGATAGCTGGGTATCTGTGAAGATCCCGCCATTATTTCGTAGGCAGTGAACCACTACTGTTTTCTGGGAGTATTGGGGGTGATTAATTTGGGGTTTTGCCCGGATCAATTCATCGTGGGATTCCTGAGCCCACGCTTCATAGCTTGCTTCTATTCCCTGTGAGAGAGTAGCTAACTGGGTGATTGCCCGGCTCCTGAGAAGTTCATCTGATTCGTAATCATATCCACCAATGGAAGGGGTATCGTTTGACACTGAAGTAAGCCCAGAGACGATATCCACCATTACTGAGATCTCACCCGGCTTTATCATACTTGAAGAGCCAGCTATGGTAGCCTTACAGGAGAGAGATACTATCCCGTTTGCTGCCAAAACAGCACTCTCAGTAGTGATATACTCAATCCCGCTTCCCGTCCCCACCTTCGTCCCCTGTGGGATCGTAGTGGCTGCTACACCGCTGAAGATCACCGGGACGGTAGCAAATGATGCTGCCCTACGCTTCATGGATCTGGGAGCTACAGCGAGTTCCAGATCATCGCCATTTGAGAGCATGATCCGGGCAGATCTAAAGACTTGGTGAACATTATAATAAAGCTGTGCAAGCTGTGCTGATATCGCATTGAATATCGCTCGAGCTACCCCGCCCTTATTATAGTTGGTAATACTGGAATTGTTATTCCGTGCCCATTCGATCATTTCTGACATAATTTTTGTACGTGTTTTAATAATCATAGCTAATCCAGATTCGCTTTAAGTTCTGCCTCAGTCTGGTGATTAATTGCTGTCACCTGACAAGAGAGCTTTATCGCATCTTCCACCTTTGTAATTACCACACCACTCACTGACTTCACCCGGGGATCTGTCATGAGTGCTCTGGTTACTTCCGGACTTAACATGCTCCCCACGATTTGGGGGATAGCAGCCTGCTCCAGAGTTAAAATATTATTTCCATAATCAGGATCTTCAGCGATCGCTCCCAGCGGAGTCTGAAGGATGTTATCCAGCCCCTGCATAAACGTGTTTGTATAGTTCAGCACAGTGAGATCTCCATCCACAACATCTAAAGTATTTGGAAGATCTCTACCCAGAACCTGAACGCCTTGCTGGGCATCCAGTACAAAGTTAGCTGCTACACGTTCTGTATCCAGTGGATCCAGATAAGGGATCTTCAGTTGCATCCCATCCCAGTTTTCTCCCAGAATATCCATAGGCTCCAGATCATTAAACTCCATGATCAAATGTGCCCTATCAGCGGATCCAAGTTCCCGGGCAGAAATCCGCTCTATTGATTCATTTTTCCGAACAAATACTGTTTTTACTGGAGTCTCTATCTTGCTGGTATCTGCGCTGGTAGCAGTCCTGTAGTAAGCCGGGAGCACCAGCAGCGTTTCAAGCTCCAGAGTGAGACTGTCAAACATTACCAGAAGCCCATAGATATCTGTTAATCCCCGGCTACTATTCGTATTGGTCTCAAACTGCTTTTTACCAATCATTTCAGGATTTAGCTGGGCTCCTTTCCGGTATGCCCATGCTATCAGATTTTCTGTTCTGGGTTCATCATTAATGAAATCAGCATTCGCATTTTCCACCAATGCACTTACCCGGCTATCCATCTGTTCGATCAGTGCCAGAGCCTGCCTGATTAGCTCCATTGAATTTGTGATCCTGCGAAGGGATGCTCTTGTTTTGGCGATTGTGGATCCAGATCTATCTGGTGAGAGATCCCCAAAAAGGGTTTGGTTTGCCAGCGGGTTCCGATTGTCAGTATAAAACTCTTCGAAGATCCCGGCAAAAATCTCACCACTTGCGTATGCATGGATGGATGGAACTGCCTCATAGATTTGAACCAAGAGGTTTTGGAATTCCTTGAAGGTAGATCTGATCCCTGCTGCAGATATTGTGGCTGCGAAATTGGAAGATTTGATACTGGTAGCTCCAGTGGGATCTGCTACTTTTTGTCTCTCTATCCATGAGGTTCTAACTACTTCCGGTTTTAGCTGGGGGACTTGTTGAGCCTCTTCATTCGCTCTATCATTTGCGCTTCCGGGGATTGCCATTATACAGCCACCTTTCCGATATCACCCAGATTAGATCCAGCACCAGAAGCACCACCGGGGAGAACAGATATTGCCTTCCCCTTCAAATTGATAGCTGCCTTAGTTGCTGCCCCCTGAGCTTTGGAGATCCCTTCCGCTGCTCCGGACTTCAGACTATCTATTGCATCCTTCACAGGATCCAGTAAGGGGCTTGCTGAAATAGGATTCAGAGCAGTTGCTTTGAGTGAGTACACCCAGAGCATATTCCTGTTTGTAGTCTGGGAGATATTGAACTCCATGAGCTCCACTTCAAAATAATGCATGACATTGTGAGCCAGCAGCCATACCGTGGGATACTCCCCTTTTTCGTTTTGCTCATGACTTACATCCACCAGCCATTCCAGATACTTAACCCATCCAAAGCCATTAAAAACTGACTTGGATCCAATGAATCCTTTTGACTTGTATCCGAACGTGCCCTGAATGGTTATTGGGGATGGAGCCATGCCATATTTATCTACCCATCCACCGCCTTTAGTTGGTGTTACTGTGGTGAGATATTGCTTCAGCATCATATAGGATTCTGGCATAACTGGAAAGTGAAGCACCAGCGGGATCAGGATCCCCAGAGCATCATGATTCATCACAATCAGGGTGAGCATATTAGGTGGATTATTTACTACTGGTGGGATCTGTGGCATTATGATACCTCACAATCTACTGCATCCACATTGGCAACACCTAAAGCTGCTACTCCAGACCCACCTGATACAGTTTCTATTAGACTACCTGAAGGGATTTTCACTTCCAGATTTTCTTTTATATAATTGATAATTGCATTCGCCATTTTTGACTGGGCAGCATCCGGGGATGATTCACTGGTTAATGATTCCATTTCCTCTTGGATCGCTGCTTTTAATCCATCTGCTGTCATTGCCATAATTATGCCTTCACATTCGTATTGCCGATGAAGTGATCTAATCCAGTATAAAAGCACTTGGGTATATTGTTTAAAATTAGCTTAACTAAATTACTCCCAAGCTCTACAGTTCCAGATGCATCGATCTTTGCATCCCCGCCTGCAGTGGCTTCTATATTGCCTTCAGCGTTTACTGTTACATCGCCCTCAGTTGTAATAACTGCTCCAGTGGGAACGTCCAGATTCAAAGCACCCTTTGCCAGAATGTTAATATTCCCGCCCTCTTCACCGTCCACGTTCAGGTTCAGGTTCAGGGATCCGGAAGCTCCAGATAGGGAGAGAATAAGATCTCCATCATTATTCGTGGAGAACTGCAGCATGGCTGTTACTACACCCTCTTCATCTTTTACTTCATGGATGAAATTGATAGCATCTAATACACTTGCCTCATCTGTAATACGGGGATCTTTAGGCATCATTAGTGTATTCATGATCACGGGGCTATCTGGCTCATTGTGGAGAAAATCCACCAGAACAAAATCTTTTTCCTTCAGGTTCCTATACACGGATCCAGCGATCTTAACTCCCCGCTGTCTCTCATGAGTATCCCGGTACATGATATCCGCTGTCATAGTGACAGGGTTAATCCCGATTACTACAGCATCCTTCAATTCATGCCTCCCACAAAGTCCATCCCGGCTTTGTATAATTTTTCCCGGGTAAAAGGATCCATGCCACGATCCACTGAAATATTAGTCATAAATGGTTTCCCAAAAGTGTATTTATTCCCCACTGCAGGCGCATAGTATTCCATCCCGGTAGCTGGGCGAATAACCTTATCACCAGCCCGGACATTTGGCATTCCCCGGACAGTGAGAGATCCAGCTTCAAAGCGATGATTGTCCCGGTTCCAGAGATAGAGCTTATTCCGGTAGTATTTATATTTATCCAGAGTAGATCCCTCTACTGTTTCCCCATCACTATTCAGGGGGATGTAGCTCAATCGTTCTGTTTTGTCCCGGGTTCCAATTTCATGAACCAGATCTGAATCCACCAGCGGGGGGAACGTGGCATATTCGCCATCAGATCCAGTGAAGCGATCGCCGGGGAGCACACTAAATACAGAATATCCGGTTCCGTGCTGAACAGCAAGATTCTCACCCCGGATAAGATCCTCAGTAATGATATGCCCGTTTTTGCCATCGATCCAGTTAGTTATTTCATTCCAGCCGATTTTAACAGATTCACCCTTTGGGTTTATGGCTGTCTCAGGATCCAGAACGCTGAAGGGGGTAGGACGGGATCGAAGATACATCTTCCCGCCTTTGGCATCAGTCCAAAGCTCATTGAATGGATCCAGTATGTATTGCTTAAAATAATCCCAGATAGTTCCACTGTATGGAGATAGCTGGCTGTTAAAAAGTAGTTCCCCATCACGTACAAATAATGCTGATTCCAGATCTATCCAATCCTTCAAAGATCCGTTCTTTAGCTGGATATCCAGCCCGGGGAGAGTTTTGGCTATCTGCAGCACAGCTTCATAGGTGGGTTTCTGGAAGAAATCGAAAGCGATATCCCCCTGCTGTAGTTCTAAATTCTTTTGTTTTAGATCCCCTTCCAGCCCCAGAGCGTTTTCAAAATACTTAACCAGATCAAAGATCCAGATAGATCCCAGTGATCGCCCTACAATAGAAACAGACCGCTGAACTCCCTTTTCCATAATTACTTCAGATTTAGACACTCTATCAATGAGCCCAAGCATGGTAGTTTCCACACCGTCCATCATGATATCCACCACATCCAAAGGCTGCAGTAGAGCGTAGTAAAATGGCTCTATATCGGAAGGCTTTGCTTTGAACCATACCAGATCTATAGTGAAGGATCCATGAGCAGCATTGATCGATGCATTTGTACTGATCTTCAGGATATGGGAAACGGGATTTATCACGCTTGCGCCTTCACCGCCTATACCAAAATCTCTTGTTTGCTTAGTATGAAACATCAGTGCGGGTGCTGGATTCCGTTTTGTGAAATGCTTAACCATCGACTACTTCCCTGCCCCGGCAAAAGCTCTAAAATTACCACTCTCAGATTGTATAAAGTCCCAGAGAGTTCCCATTCTCCTACTGAACGTAGCTTCATCATTAGTCGGTGGAAGCCCGCTCAGAACCCTCTTGGCTTCATCACTATCCAGCGTAGTTCTGGCAAAAGCGATTACTACATCATTCATCATGGATGCAGCACTCTCAAATGCAGTAGCTGCAGTTTCGATCTTGCCAATCTCCCCGGCGATCGCTGCCTGCTGATCTTCAAATCCAAAGGTATCCCTAAAGGTAGCTATGCGCTTATTGAATGCATCCTCACTGCCCTGCAGTCCTTCCTTAATAGTTTCAGCTATCAGTTCAGCCTGAGTTTTTGGTGGATCCTTTTCATCCCCGCCTGAAGTAGCACCACGGATATATTTCTTTTCCTCATCTGTGAGATCTGAAGAGGATCCTATAAAAGTTGCAAATTCAGCTTCAGACATATTGCCGATCTCTGGGAGTTTATCCCCAAATCGTTCCATGAGCTCTACCAGAGAGTTCATTGCCTTGTCTGGGTTATAGAGTTCAGCCATCTGGAGACGGTTTCCAGACCACTTTTTAAGCAGGAAGGATTGATCCCATCTGGTTCTCTCAATATCCTTCCCAGCACCAGATGCCATATCCCGAGCCATCCCGAAAAATTCAGTTAGCATTCGTGGATCTGCCATGCCTTGTTCCTGCAGAGCAGTGACCTGTCCGATCGAAAAATCTTGTCCCCCACGCTCCATAATTCTTAGAGCAGCCTGAAAGCCCATTCCACCAGTTGCCATCGTGTCATGCAGCCCACTCAGTACATTACCCCCACGGGATCCCCGGAAGGGCTCTCCCATCGTTCCGAACAGTCCGGCATACCTTGATATCATCCCGGGATCCTGCATCGTTACGGCGGTCTGTATGACTGATTCAGTAACACCCATCACTTCCTGTAGGAATTCTGGCAATCTGGCTACACCGATCCCAGACATAACACCTTCAGCGATCGCCTGCTTTAGTATCGTGGGATCTGCCATAGGAGAGTATCCGGTTTTACCCTGAGCAGATACGAACCCAGTGGATTCGCTATTACCTATTCCATAGGCTTTGCCCAGTGAAATTGTACTCTGGAGATCTAATCTTCTCTGGACAGGATCACCAGCACCAGCACCCAAGATCCGCATCCACGTTTTTTCTAACCCGGCTAATTCACTCAGGGAAGTAGCAGTAGTTAAAGCTACTGCTTCAAATGATTCACGGAAGGCTTCAGCATTCACTGGGAGCGTTTCAGACATTGCACTGATCTCAGTGAGATCCTTCAGGATATCCTTGTAAGAAGTCCATCCTTCCTGAAGAGCCTGAACACCCTTAAATGCAGCATAACCCACTACACCAACACCCAGCCCGGTAGCGAGTTTTGCACCCGTTCCCATGCCAGCCATCTTCCGGGTTACTGCTCCAGTAACACCCTGAACAGCACCTGTAGCTACACCACCAGCACCACCACGCATTCCGCTCTGGGTGAGATCTCCGATCATCCCCGGGGAATCACGCTGCTGGGGATCATAAACTCCCTGATCCAGAGCCCACTGCTTTGCAGCAGCGGATGATTCTGTATTCCGGGTTGCATCGTCTAAGGCTCCAGTTTTAACTCCATAGATCTCTGCTTGGATTCGTTCAAGATCACGTTTTTTTGTGCCCTTTTCCCTGCCACTGGAAGAGGATACTTCCTGCCGGGCGATCTTCTCTTGGTGCTGCAGTTCAGACATTCTGCTTTTGTTTTCAGCCTGTTCAAGCTGGCGGATAAGCTGAAGCTGATCATTTAGAAACTTATTCTGCTTTTTTAGATCTTCCGGATATTTTTCTGCAGCTTCTGATTTGATCTCATTAAAACGAGAAAATCCCTGTGATGCAAGATCCATAGCCCGGGTTTGTTCAGCAAGTTCCTGCTTCCCGGTTACTCTGGTTCCAACATTTACTTGGATATTTTGTTCAGTCATGGGATCCTCAATCAGAGATTAATTAAATATCAGGTAGGTCTATTCCCAGTTCGTCTTTGACCGTCTGGGCAAAATCATCGTCCACATAGTCGGTCTGATCGGATCCTTCAGGGATCGTCATTTCAGCACCACACCGGGGGCAGTAGGTTGAATTAGGATAAGGTGCTCCCATGAAATCGCATTCCGGGCAGTGGGGGACACTGCGCTTTTGCTGGGCATCACGCTCACGCTTAATGCTTCGCTGGATCTCAAATTCTACAAGGATTCCCTCATCCGTCATTTCCAAATAGCGGGGATCCGTGGGGGGAAGATTGTACTTCTCCCTGAACCAGATACGATGCCAATTATCCTTTATCTGACCTTCAGCCAGATTCCGGAGTTCAGCTTCCGTTCTCTCCTGATTCGGATCCTTCAGAGCCATCACTGGGTTTATCGGGTTGACTGCGAAACAGCCCGGACTTTTCAGTCCACGCCCTCCAGACTTCATCGAGCTCTTCTTTTGTTAGCTCCTTAAAACCCTTCCAATCATCTGAAGGGGCTTTGATTAAACGTCCATCTAACTCACACATGCGATTTATCCGCCATGCAGCCATCATTTCACTCACATCAGGGGAGACGATCATTTGACCATATAAGCCATTGGTGATCGTGCTCCGCCTGACAGCAATATCGGATTCCGCTCCGATTTTCAGCTTGTTATTAAAAACAAACGTCCCTACAGATACGGAAATCGTACTTTGATCTTCGATCTTTTTCTCTTCAGTTGTCATATCCCTATGTTCCCTTTATTCGTGCTTTATGGGGTGATCATTGGCTCACCATACTGCCCAGATCCGTTCTGTGTAACAATAGCATTCTCCCCTACGGTAATGCTCAGATTGGACATAATACAGCCTTGTATGGTAGCTATGTTTGCTTTGGTATATTTATCTTCGATCACTACTGAAAAGCCCTCTTTATTAAGGATTTCCCGTGCTACTGCACCAGAGTCCTTACCAGAGCGTTCTGCATACTTTAGATCAGCAATTCTCTCAGATGATAATACCAGTTTAGAGAAGTTGAAGGTTCCACTGAAACGCAATGCTACTAATTCCTGTGGGGTGAAATTTCCGATGCCATAGACACCCTGAACACCATAATCTTCATTCTCAGTAATGTTAGTCAAGACACCAATTTTCGTGCCTTCAAAAACCACATGCACCCTTGCACCGTGAACTACTTTACCGCTCATTATATAATCTCCTTAAATGAGTGTGCTTAAAGCACGGCTATTGATTCAATTAAAAAGAAATTGAACGGGTTATTGATTCTGAATGAAACCTTTGTGCTCCATCCATCCCCGAGACGTTCTGCCACGACATTTTCCCACGCTGGCAGAATGTTCTCTGGATCTGAATCATTTTCAGCGATAACACCCTCTTTTTCTTTTGTTTTGCAGTACCCTTCCACAAAGCCCACAATGGTAGCATGACCAACACCGACCGTTCCACCAATGAAGATACGATCAGCAGCTACTGCTAATCCTTTGTTGAAGTCTCCTGCAGATCTCATCAGGGAGATCTCTGGGGATGCATTGGAAGCTGTATCCCAGAGGCTGGCATTGTTCTGCATGGTATTAATACCCTGATTAACTACAGTGCCAATTCCATCCATATCCCGGGGGCAGATAATTCCACCACGGATAAAATCTTCACGATCCTGTTTGATAAAATCATACTGCAGACCCTGACAACTAAAAACCTTCCGGGTAAGCGGTTGCTGAACTGGAAGCCCAGCAGCTAACCCAGCGACTTTTGCTGCAAAGAATTTAGGGGCAATTTCTTCTACCCCGGATCCATCCACTGCGAATTCTTTGATCCCACAAGCTACCAAGCTACCGTATGGAGTATTCATCAGTTTAGCCTGTGCAAGAGTAGTGCTTTTTGCGAGTGCTGCAGTAGTCTGGGATGCCATCCCAAAATAACCTTCACGGAAATATGAGTGAGCAGCACAATGAGCAGTAACAAGAGCATGATCTGCAGCAGTCTCTGAATCGATCCAGATGATCTGAGCATTTGCCTCTTCTGCCAATACTAATGCAGCAGTGATCTCTGCAGTATCCATTGCTGGAGCAGCACCAGCAGCAAGGAACTCATAACCCGTGGTATTTGCGAGCTTGGCTCCATCTGTTACTACAGTAAGATCTACAAAGGCACTATAATTGTTCAGGACATACTCAGAGATATATGGATATCCCTGTAATACCAAAGCAGCGGATTTCACATCGCCTTCAGCTAAAGTATTGAGGATCGTGCTATTCAGCGTTCCAACACCAGAATAGGTGTTTTCATACATCGAGCAAGTCCAGTCTGCCAGAGCTTCGATAGCTGCTGCTACCTTGCTCACAGTGTTATAGCTGGAGAGTGCAAAATCGAAATCAAATTCCACTAACTCAGATGCTGCAGTTCCAGCAGATCCTATGATATGATTTCCAGCAGTGATTTCCAGTAACCCAGAATCCAAAGCTCCCTCATACTGAATTGACAATGCCAGATCCAGATAATCGAAGGTTTCTGTTTTGTCCTGAAAAACTACAGTGATCTTGGATCCCGCTGCGACTGTAGCAGCTTCGATCTTCACCGAAATGCCATTCACATAGGTTCCATAATCCTTAGAATCTACCGTTCCACTGGTTGCATCGTGGGTTGCGATCGTGGCAGCTTGTGCCCTGATATATCCCACGTAGGGGGCTCCAGCGTGATACTGGGATGGATTGAATAAATATCCCATAGCCCGTAAACTGTCACCAGAGCGGAGCACTGCTTCTGCCTGCCCTTTGTTCGTGAACCAGCTTATTTCGTCTGGTGTACCACCTTCACTTGAACCGATCAGGATAACCCGTCCAGTAGCAAGTGGATTTGCCCGGGGGGTTACGCCTACCGTGAACTTCGATTTAGCCTGTGGTTCGACTAAAATTTGATTGTCAAACTTCTGCTGGCTCATTTTGGCTCCTTTACCTTATGACTTAAGATATTCTGAAAGTAGTTTTTGCCATTCGGCATTTGTTCTGGTTCTCAAAGATTCTTTCTTATCCACCTTCATCCACATCCGGAAACCAGCTTCAAGCACTGGGCTCATAGCTCCGGGGTTATCGTTTCTGAATTCAGATAGCGAAATGAGCCTTTTAGAGACTACTTCCTGTTTAGTTGTACTTTGTTTTGCCATTTTATTTACGTCCCTATTCCGTGCCCAGTCCCTCACCGTCCAGCCAAGATGCCAGAGTAGAGTTCATGGTGATTTCAGATTCAATTACGCATGATATGATCATCATGCCACCTATTTGAACCCTGTCCCTTACCGCTTCATTTATCACGTCACCTTCAATCATTATCTCTACATTTGTCATACCGCCCCCGTCTGGGTGCATGAGATATTGGCGGAAAAATTCTTTGTTCTCTCTGAAGATGTTGGTGATGTTGTCCCGGCGAATAGGATTCGGATCTTCCCAGACTACCTGAATGTTATCCATTTCGATCTCACCATAAGCGTTTTTCATATCAGCTTTTACTTCCCTGAAGTACCCCAGAAACTGATTTAATACATGCCCGCCTACACGGGTAACATAGAGGATCGGAGCTCTCATTTCAGGCATTCCATATTCACGGGCAAGCTGATAATGTTTCTCCCGCTCCATGCCATAAGATTTCATCACTCTCTCTACATTTTCCAGAATCAATGCCTTTGCATCGATGATCGTTGTGCCCACGGTTTTCAGTGGTGTTACACTTACCCCGGCTGTAGTAGCTGCTGATACTGCATCGTCTGAAGTATCCTGCAGCACTGCCCGGTAATAATACAAGGTTTTATTATCTACCGCATAATCAGAGATCCCTGTGAGATCTGGATAGTCAGTTCCGGAGAACATAGATACGATCAGATCATCATTTATGGCTCCCAAGAAATGGTTATCGATATCGTTCTGGGTGATCTCAGATCCGGGTTTCCGGAATAGCACCAGATTCCATCCATCAGGAAGCGTAGCGGGAAGAGTCCAGACTAATTCCACTTCGCTACCCAATGGATGGGCATTCGCTATAAGATTAGTGAGTGCATTAGGTGAAGGCATAGCTATCCAGCTTGTTTCCTAAGCTCTTCCAGCCACTTATTATCCACCGTTGTAGTAGTTCCATCTACCAGCTTTTGAGCAATGGCGAAAAAGATAAGTTTCCCAATCTTCTCACTAAACAGCACTTTAATACCCAATATTAGAAGAGTCCGAACACCCGGTATATAAAACCCTGCGATCAGAACCATGATAGTTCCTACAGCAGTCTTCCAGATTTCTTGAATGAAGATCCAGATCTTATCGAACAATCCCGCTTCATTTACTGCTGCATCTGCCACGACTGCAATAAGATCTGCAGAAGCAGCTTCAGGCACAGCGAGTAGAGTGCCCGCCATAATAAAAACAGCCATGAATACGATCAGAATTAATCTCATACTTCTCATAAATTTTACCCTTTCACTTTTATTCAGTCCCAGCAGCTTTTGCTGCCATTGTAAACATTAATCCAATAAATCCAGATACCATTAAATTCACAATTAATATAGTCACTCCCACCACTAACCGGGATGTTTCAGATTCTTTTTTTTCACGGAATTTTACATTTGCTTTAAAATCACTAATATCAAATTCCTTCATATCTTTTACTATCCCCATCAGGATCCCCTTCATCCCGGTATCGTTCGGACTAAAAGGATCTCCAGAAACCATATTGCAAATGTTTGTCACTTTATCGCCCTGCAGCTTCTGTAATCTAAGGATCTCATTCTGGATATCACGTTCGGATGGCATGTATTCCCCCAAGCATTTCATTTTGAGCTATCATATCAGTTTCAAGAATATTCAGACTTATCACATTTTGCCTTATCTGATTAAGGCTTTCCATTAGCTCCAAGCATCGTCCTACACGGCGATTAAATACATGGGGTTTAAGTGGTTTATCGTAACATACGAAATTATCAAATTCACTCTTCAGTTTCGCCCTCATCCCGTCTGCTGCAGTAATAAATATCACTGGAGTTACATGATACCCATTCAGTGCATTCAGTGCCTTTGCAGCCTGAACTCCATCTGTATTCCCATCTAACAGCACATCCATAACAAATAAATCAAAATCATGTTCACCAGCCATCTTCATTGCTGATTCAAAGTTGCCAGCCTCACCCACATATACCTCTGGGAAGCTATACTCAATCAATCCACGGAGATAAGCCCTCTGGGATCTATCATCGTCAACTATAAGAATCGATCCTTTTGCATGAGGCATTTTTGTATCGTCCTTTTCTGTTTCATCCGTATCCCCACCAGCAATACTGCTGGGGGGATCGGACGGGGCACGGGATGAATTCTTTGGGCTCATTCGGCTCTATCCTATCCTGAGTGCAATTATTTGGACTTGCTCTGCTGTCAGTGTAGTGGTCTTATCGCTCTCTACATAAAGGCTTAATACCTGTGCTGCATTAGCAGAAATCAGATCTACACACATTCCGGAGTCTAATTTGTCTGCAGTGGTAAGGGTATGATGAAATCCGCCATCTGCCTCTACAGCATCCAGCCTTAAATGCCCCTTAATGGTAGCATCTGCAGCGGATGATTTTGCGGAGATCTGGGAGAGAACTATATAAGCACCACCATTGTCCAGAGTGATCTGCCCATTTTGATAGTCTGGGGTAGATCCTACACCCAGCCCATTCTTTGTAAAATTCAGTAACTTTGCAGCGGTTGCTGCAGCCAGCACCTGAGTAACAGCGTTATCCTTTGAATAGATTGCTCCATAAACTCCGAACATGGATATGATGGCATCCCTCAGATCCTGTGGAGAGATATCCCCATTTTCATTGTCAGCCAGTAGTGCAAGGATCTGGGCTCTGGTTCTGATAGTATCACTCATGGATCATATCCTTATAATTGAAACCCTGAACTAAATGCATTACTGAAGGCTGATTTACGATCGATCGGTAGATCCATCGCTCTTCCTGATTCAGTATAGTTCCGGAGTTTTAAAACTATTTTTTTTGCTACAAGCTCAATATCAGATCCACGATCTGAAGCCTGCTCTTCATAAACAATGTAATTTGGGTTCACAAGCATTTCAGTAGCGTATGCTACCCCATTACTCATGCCCTTCCCAGCTAACCACGTAATGGCATCTCCAGCGAACGTGAAATCAATATTCTCATGATAGATCTGATCATCAGCGGAGACACTTAGGATCCGCTTAATATCGAAAGCCTTAATGCTATCCTGAAATCCCCTTTTCATCATTACAGAATCCCTGCGAGTTCTCAGGTTTAAAGTGAAGATATCACCCATTGAGATCTCATCATAGAGTAGGATATACTGCATAACTGTAGTGCTGGGGATGTATCGATGGGGATAAAAATTTGGATCCACTCCCAGAAGAGCACTCACTGCATCCCCGGAAGAGGGAATCAATAGCGTTAAATTGGAATCTGAGCCCGCTTTGAGGGATCTGAGGGTTAGGTATCCACTTTCATTAGGATCGCCCGTGGATCCGCTCTCATAGGCTATATTCCCCAATCCTGCGCTATTGATTGAATGAACAATCTCAGGGAGTGATACATCAGACTTATCTGCAGCCTTTAAAGCTGCATTGATCGTAGTTTCAGATCCGCTGTCCACAATAATTTTAATGTTAAATACTGAAGTGAGATCTATCCCACCAGAGAGATCTACATTCCCGGTAATTACTGCATGGTGATTAAGCCGCTTCCGGGGGATCGTAATTGTGGATCCGCCCTGCAGGATCCGCTGGGCTTTCTCAGATTGCCTTCGCATATCTACAGATGTCCTGAGCACTTCATATTCGATCGGAGCATCATATCTGAATCCATCGATGCAATCATGCTGGGGATCTGGAGCTCCATGCTCTGCTTGTACACATGAACAAAGCCTACCCTTCCGGTAATAGACCTTTGTGCTCATATCATCTATCAGCTTTTGGATCTCATGATCTAATCTGATATTTGTCACATTATCCCCGATTTAATCATTTTTACCATTATCCTGCTAATATCTTTTTCAGTTGTGATCCCAGCTTTTTATATGACTGCGATTTCTCGCTTTTGACCTTTCCCCAATACTCTTTGAATTCAAACATTGCCTTTTTATGTCCCAATGGTATTGAAGTAGAATTTCTCGTAAAAGCAGCCACATCGCTCAGGTAATTTGCAACTTCATCATCCACAATCTGAGAACTGGCTTTATCTTCCAGGCATTCATCTATCTTGATTGCCAGCCTGAAATCATCTGGTGTACTCAGGGGATGGGTTTTGCCCCATCCAAGCTCATCCTGACGAAGCCATGTTTTTATAATTTTGCGAAAATCGATACTCTCTAATTGACCCTCTACCGCATTTGCAATATCAATTATCTTAAATTCAATCAGTTTCATTTTTTGCCCCTTACCTTTACCTTAGTATCAATATGCCTTGCGTAATAAACGCAACGGCAATGCCCAGTATGGACCCGCCCAAGTCGTGGATCAGCGCATCTTGCAATGAAAATTTATCTGACAGCAACCCATTGGCTATGATCCACGCCCGCAATCCTGAGTCAGTGTTATAATGTTTGTAGCGCGGATCATCCCATGAAGGCTTCCAACCGTCACCGAGCTCCCATGCTATCCAGAAGCCGTATGCAATAGCGAATGATGCAGTTAGTCCAACAAGCAATCCAAAGGCTGGTACGGTCCAGAATGAGCTTACATAGGCCATAGCTGCTGCTCCCCAGAAATGGATCTTGTTGTGACCTGAAAAGTTAATATGGTCCAGATCGTTGTTAAATTCAAACTCTGGTTTGTATCCTGGAAAGATCATTAGATTCTTCCTTTAGCTTTGGTTTGCATAGTCATTTTACGTTAGGGTATAATACCGATTGATTTTTTTAATGACTGCCGCAAATGGGATTTCCTCGCCATATCGCTCCATTTGACCGATTAATACATCCGATCCTGTAAAAATTATTTGGGTCTCGTTGTTCATCTCAAATTGCAATGTCAGATACTTTCCGGTTACATTCTTACTGTATTTGCTCGTTTTTATACTGAAGCCTGTGACAATTATTTTCTGATTCAGTATATCGTCCATACGACTTTTCCTGCCGTCTAATGGTTGATCCTCCGTGGAGAACTCTGAGAACTTTTTCACAATACACTCAGCACCTCGTCAGCAATCGATTTGCATTTGTCAACATGAGCCCGATATTCGATGTAGGCGGGATCCTGCGGGTCGAGATGCATGAGCGCAAACTCATCATCGACATCAAAAATAGATCTAATTAAAGCCACAATGATCTTTTTTCTATCTACAGGAGTTGAGAC
>Ga0208901_1000363_pt1 | contig 24257 bp, 16 predicted proteins | sample AntAceMetag02UKF_FD_184764 | JGI IMG/M metagenome (GOLD analysis project Ga0208901, IMG submission 184764) | Saline lake microbial communities from Ace Lake, Antarctica - Antarctic Ace Lake Metagenome 02UKF (SPAdes) (version 2) | ecosystem: Environmental > Aquatic > Non-marine Saline and...
AGTTCCAGAATCTGCCCTTCAGACATCTCCATGGTGACTTCTGTAATTCTGCCAATAAACGGGATACTGTTGGTGTCAACCGCCAGGGACAGGGACTTGGAAAAGAGGAAATCCCCCTCCAGAACAGCCGCCTGGTTTCCCCAGAGCCGATTGATGGAAGGCTTTTTTCGCCGGGTTTCGGCGTTGTCCAGCACATCGTCATGGAGAAGGGATGAGGTATGAATGAATTCAAAAACCGTTGAAAGGGCATATACATCTTCATCCTCAAAACCGCACAACCGGCACGAAAGCACGAAAATGAGGGGCCTCAGGCGCTTTCCCTGCCCCAGAAGCGCATACTTCCCAATTTCCTTGACAAGCGGCACCCGCGAATCAAAAATCCTCTGCAATTCACTGTTTATTTTTTCAAAATGCGTTTCAAACAACGCAAGATCCGGCATTTTCGCATTCATCATTAATGTTTCAAACTTCCTTTCCAATGTTGATTTTCGATCAAATCCGATGCACCCCTGATATTTCTTAAAGCCTTGTTCGGTTAACTTTTTATGATAAATCACCCCCTGAAATTTTACAACTCATTTTCCGCCGGATAAATTTCCTTTTTACGAAGCGTTAAGACGCGATCACTTCTCTGAATCTAAAGTCAACGATCTTTCCGATCTCTTCAAAATCAACGCGGTTCTCCGTAACCACCGTCGCCCCGATTTGTCGGGCAAGCAGGGCGATGCTGACGTCATTGTAGGTGCGGGGGTGAGTTGGATTCAATCTTCCCAAAGATCGTAATTTTTGGCAAACCCGGCCGATCATTACCTGTGTAGAAGATGACGGGACAACAAGCCTTCCTGATCGGATGAAGGCTCTGCCAAAGCGCGCCAGGTGGCGCAGCTCCCGGTTCCCTGCAGCACCCATCCATAGTTCATGGAGAACAGGATGAACCAGGTAGAATACTTTGTTGAAGCCATCCGTTTCTTTTCGGTGCAAGCCCCGGTTAAAAACACCAATGTAGATGTTCGTATCAAAAACAACTTTTTCTTGCACGCTCTAGACCTCGCTGAAATCAAAACTTCCAGCGTCCTTCAGAGTCACTTCCGCAAGCATAAGATCCGTATCGAATTGCCTGAGAACGGCATTTATGGCCTCTTTTTCCGACCTCGCCTTGAGCGCTGTCTTGATCCGGTTGATTTGTTCCTGGTCCAGTTCGATGGTTTTCTTTACCAACGCCATAACCCACCCCCATTCAATACATTCAATATGGCTGTAAAATATGGTTTTACAGTATGCTAAATTGGGCGATCTGTCAAGTTGTTGTTCTCCAAGCCGGCATGCACAAACGGAACTTCCTTATTCCATCAAAATCTTCCCCACCAGATCATACTCGTGCGCTTCCGTGATCAATACCGGCAAAATGCCGCCAACAACCCCTTCACCCTCATTGATCAACACCCGACCGTCCACATCCGGGGCCATGGTGGCCGTTCTTCCCGCCAACAGCAGATCGGTCTCGGGACTTTCGCCTTCAACCAGGACGGGCAGCACCTGCCCTACCTTGCGTTGATTCAATTTTTTTGAAATACCATTTTGGAGCTTCATGAGTCTCTCCCGCCTGTTCCGGGCGATTCTGCTGTCCACCTGTTCAGGAAGGCGGGCCGCGGACGTCCCCTTTTCCGGGCTGAAGACAAACACCCCCAGATGATCAAATTCAGACATTCTCACAAAATCGCACAGCCCTTCAAACATCTCTTCGGTCTCACCGGGGAACCCAACCATCAGTGATGTCCGCACATGAATCTGTCTCCTGCGGTTCCGAATCATGGTCATCAGATCCCAAGGCGTTTTTTCTCCGATTTCCCGCCTCATGGTCTTCAGAAGATCCGGATTCGAATGTTGGAAGGGAAGGTCCAGATAAGGGACAATCACTTCATTTTCATCTATGAAATTCAGAACCGTCTCCGTCAAGCGGCCGGGATGAAAATAGAGCAGCCGAAGCCACCGAATCCCCTCAATGCGGGAGAGACCTTCCATTAAATCCATAATACGGCTTTTTCCGTAAATATCCTCCCCGTACCGGCTTGTATCCTGGGCCACCAGGTTGATTTCCTTGACACCGTGAACAGCCATCTCCGATGCCTCCGCAATCAAAGCATCCATGGCGCAGCTTCGAAAGGGACCCCTGAGCTTGGGAATCAGACAGTAGGAGCACCGGTTAACGCACCCTTCGGCGATTCTAAGGTAAGCCGTATAAAATGGTGTCGACTGAATTCTGGGAAGGCCATGATCCGCCGGAAAAGCAGGACGGCTGATCAGCATGGGTGCAGGGGGCTTATCAAAGCCTTTCAGAACATCCGCGATCCGATGAAACTCACCAGTGCCGAGCCAGCCATCCACTTCGGGCATTTCGTTTCGTAATTTATACCCATAGCGCTGCACAAAACAACCGGCAACCACCAGTCTTTTCAGCGTTCCCTTTTCCTTAAAACGGGCCGCATCCAGAATGGCGTCTATGGCTTCCTGAACTGCCTCTTGAAGAAAACCGCAAGTGTTGATCACCACATACCCGGCTTTTTCAATATCATCTACGACCTGGTAACCGTCACGGTTGAGGATACCCAGCATGTGCTCACTATCCACCCGGTTTTTGGCGCACCCGAGGCTGACAAGAAAAAGGGATTTGGTCTCGGTCATGAAAGAATTTCAGGGGCCAACGGTTGACCCTGACTCCAATTCAAGTTATGGATGGATCTCTTTGATCGCGTTTTGTGTCTTGAAATCCAACAGAGGATTTAATCTATCCCACCACAGATTTATGTCAAGTAAAAGCCGTAACCCAAAGCCCCCGGCGGCACACACGATTCTAACCGCCGAAGACCAGACGCTCTTTGACGAAGCCTGGCACCTGTCCAGAAAACATCATGGGCAAACTCTCGACCTGTATCTTCCCGGCATGATCCGCTACGGAAATGTGCGGGGCCGTTTCCCGGCCGTATCCATCACGGGAAGCCGGTGCCGGCTTTTGTGCGATCATTGCAGGGGACTTCTTTTAAGCCCCATGGTCAAAGCAGAAAGCCCCGATGACCTCTATAACCGATGCAGGGCATTTTCGAAAAATGGTGCGCACGGCGTACTACTGACCGGTGGTTCCGACCTTCAAGGCCAACTCCCCTGGAAACATTATCTGCCGGCAATTGAGCGAATCAATGCCGAAACGGACCTGTTTCTATCCGCCCACACGGGTTTTCCCGACTACCGGACGTGCAGACAGCTCAAGGCCGCAGGGGTGAAGCAGGGACTCATTGACGTCATGGGAGATGCTGAAACCGCATCGTCCATCTATCACCTGAAGGGACTGGAACCGGTGTTAAAGGGACTGGCGGCCATCAAGGAAAGCGGCCTTCAACTGGCCCCCCACATTGTGGCGGGACTTTTTCACGGCAAAATAAAAGCGGAAATGAAAGCGCTGGAAATTATCCGTTCCCATGCACCCCATGTACTGGTGATTGTCGCGCTGACGCCTCTCAACGGCACCCCCATGGCCGGCGCATCGCCCCCATCCCCGCTGGAAATTGCGCGACTGGTGGCACGGGCCCGCATCTTGATGCCGGAGATCCCCATATCACTGGGGTGCGAAAGACCCCGTGATAAACGGGGGTGGGAAATGGAGCGGCTGGCCATTGGGGCCGGTGTGAACCGCATGGCCGTCTGGTCCGATCAAGCCGTCCGCGAGGCCCGGAGGCTCGGGCTGACCGTCCGTTTTCAACACACCTGCTGTTCGCTGGATTTTCAGAAAAAATACGCATGTCTTAACCACACGCTTGATTTCTGACATTTTTCTTGACAGCCAAGCGGTTGATATGGCAAGTAACAAATTTCACAAAACACATTATTGAGTCAAAAGGAATAATGGATAGACGGTCGGGCCATAATATTTTTCCCTGTTGCCCGACCCAGAACTTTTCTGGAAACCATTAGCTCAAAATGCAGGAGACGATTGTTATGAGTGAAGAAAAACCGAGAGGCCCTGTGATGATCATTGGGGGGGGTATTGCCGGAATCCAGGCAGCTCTTTCCCTTTCCGGCGCAGGCTATGGTGTACACCTAGTTGAACGCGCGGCATCATTGGGCGGCATGTTACCCAGCCTTCATCGAATTTATCCTCTATGTACATGCTGCAAGCTGGATCCCCGAATTGCCGCCTGCGATCAGGATCCCAACATTGAGGTCCTACTGGATACCCAACTAATTGAATTATCCGGGAAGATAGGTGATTTCAAAGCGACCCTGGAAACGGGAGGAGAAAAAAAACAGGTGGAAGTGGGTGCCATTATCCTGGCGGTGGGAATTGAAGCATTTGACCCCACAGGACAAGTTACCTACCCCTATGGGTTGAACCCCGATGTGGTAACCAGTGTTGAATACGAACAGCTCCAAAAACCGTTGGGGCCCAACGGCGGCATTTTGAAAAGGCCTTCTGACGGCAAAAAACCGGAGAAAATTGCATGGCTTCAGTGTGTGGGCTCAAGGGACATCAACCATTGCGATGCACCCTATTGCTCCAGCGTCTGCTGCATGTACGCGCTTAAGGAAGCGGTGAATACCAAGGAATTTGATGAAGACATTGAAACGACCATTTTTTATATGGATATGCGAACCCACGGCAAAGGGTTCGAAGACTATTTGAACAATGCCGTTGAAAAGGATGTTCGCCTCATTCGCAGTCGCGTCCATACGGTGGATACGGACAGCGACAAACTCATGATTGACTATGCCGACGAAAAGGGCGACGGCCACAGTGAAGCATTTGATATGGTGGTTCTTTCCGTGGGGCTTAAGCCCAGCAGCCAAATCGAACAAATCGCAACCATGATGGGACTCAATCTGACCCCTGATCAATTCATCGGAACTGAGCCGTTCAAGCCTGCTTCAACAAATATCCCCGGCATCTTCGTATGCGGTGGCGCAACGGGACCCAACGATATCGGTCAGTCCGTTATTCAGGCGGCGGCTTCTGCCGCGGAAGTGGCGGCTGTTATCAATCCCGAGCCCTTTTCATCACCCGAAGAATACCCGGAACCCTTAGCCGATAACGGACAGGCTCCCGCCATTCTGTTTGCCTATCAACTGTGCCCGGATATGGCATCGGGGATTGGTGAGCAAATAGATGCTTATGCATCCAAGGCGCCGGGGGTTACGACCACTTTCAGCGTGAACGGCGATTTACGGATGACCCTCAGCGCTAAAATCAAGGAGACCGGCGCCAACCGCCTGGTCTTCGCCTCCTGCACACCGGTCATTCACAAAAATCTGCTTCAGGAAGCCTTGAAACTGGCGGGGCTGAACCCCTATCTCTACGAAATGGTAGATCTACGGAACCTCGATGAAAACGCCCCCAACACTCAGCTCCAGGACCGGATTCGCATGGGTGTCGCCCGCGCCGGTTTTCTCACCGCACCGGCGCTTAAGCAAGTGCCGGTCACCAAGAGTGCTCTGGTGGTGGGCGGTGGCATTTCGGGAATTGAAAGCGCCCTGGCACTTTCCCGCGAAGGGTATCCCGTTACCTTGGTGGAAAAGGAGCCGGCACTGGGCGGCAACGGCCGTCACATCCGCAAAACCTGGCAGGGCTATGATGTTCAGGCGCACTTGAAAGGGCTCGTGGACGCTGTTCTGCAGGATGAAAACGTCACTGTGATGACAGAGACCACGGTTAAAACCAACCGGGGATTCGGCGGCAATTTTGTCGCCACCGTGAATCAAAAGGGATCGGAGAAGGACGTATCCTGCGGTGCTGTCATTCTGGCCCCCGGCGGAACAGCCCGCAAACCGGAGGCCTACCTTTATGGCCAACACAAGAACATCCTGTTGTGGTCCGAACTGGATCAGAAACTCATTGAAGACCCCGCCTCCCTGGAAAAAACCGATACAGCGGTGTTTATTCAGTGCGTTGGTTCCCGGGGCGATCTGGGTTGCGCCCATTGCAGCAACGTCTGCTGTTCATTTTCCGTTCGCGCGGCCATCGATATGAAAGCCAAAAACCCGGACATGAACATTTACATCCTGTACCGGGATATGCGAACCTTTGGTGAGCGCGAACTCATCTATCGGGAAGCCCGGGAAAAGGGCGTTGTTTTTATCCGTTACGAACTGGAAAACAAACCTGACGTTCAGGCGGCGGGTGACAAGCTGAATGTGGTGGTGTATGACCAGGTCCTTCAGAAATCAATCCTGTTGGAGGCTGATCTTGTTTCACTTCAAACGGCAATTCTGGGCACAAACAATGCGGAACTGGCCGATATTTTCGGCGTTGACTTGGATGAAAATGGATTTTTCGCTGAATCCCCCGAAAAGCTGAGGCCCGTGGATGCCACCCGGGAGGGTATTTTCATTGCCGGAATGGCAGCCTACCCCAAAGGCGTATCGGAAAGCATTGCGCAGGGCAAAGCCGCTTCAGCCCGGGCTCTGGAATTGCTTTGTCAGGATGCGGTCCAGGTGGGCGGCATGGTGGCGGATGTCAATGTTGAGAAATGCGCCGTCTGCTGTACCTGCGTCAGGACATGCCCCTTTGATGTTCCGGTCATTGACCGTGAAATCGGGGCGGCCTTTATTGACGCTTCCCTCTGTCAGGGTTGCGGCATGTGTGTCGCCGAGTGTCCCGGGAAGGCGATATTCATGGTCAGCTGCAGCGACCAGATGCTGATTGAAGCACCTTCAGTGCTTCTGGCCACCCAATAGATCATCCGTTGACGGTTACCGGTTCATGGGCCGTCAGGGGGAAACAGAAAACTGTCAATCATTCAAGGAGATGGTTATATGGATGACTTCAAACCTCAAATTGTCGCCTTTTGCTGTGCAAATTGTGCATCATCCGCCGCCAATGTATCCCACGACATGAAAAAGGTGTTACCGGATAATATTAAAGTGATTCAGGTCCCCTGCACGGGCAGAATTGAAACCCTGCATCTTCTGAAACCTTTTGAGGAAGGTGCGGACGGTGTTTACGTGGCAGGATGTCAGGCGGACAGCTGCCGGTATATCAGCGGCATTACCAAGGCCGCCAAACGGGTTGCCCAAGTCAAGGGTATCCTGGAAGGCCTCAGCATCGAACCGGAAAGGATTGATGTATTTCATCTGAGTGCCGGAAAAGGCCAGGAATTTGTGGAAGTGGCGGACCGAATGGTCAATACCGTCAAGGGATTGGGGCCAGTCCTGACCGCATAGAACCTAATTAAACGCTGCGAGGAAAAACAATGATTGTTGCCGAATCAAAACCGATCAAGGAACTGCTTGAAATGGTGAAGGATTTTAAGAAAATCCTTGTGGTTGGATGCAAAGGTTGCGTAACGGTGTGTAATGTCGGGGGCGCCAAGGAAGTGGCGATCCTGGCTTCCACCATCCGGATTTCCGGAAAAAAGGAAGGCCTGGATGTGGTGGTGGGTGAACACACCCTGGAACGACAGTGCGACCCGGAGTACATTAATGAACTCAAAGACGTCATTGGGGATTACGACGCGGTGATCAGCATCGCATGCGGTGTGGGCCCACAGTTTCTTTCCGAAAGATACCCCGATACAAGGGTTTTTCCGGGGGTGAACACCAAATTCATGGGCGGCGCCGTGGAACACGGTGTGTGGTCGGAGCGGTGCGCCGGTTGCGGTACCTGCGTGGTGCATAATTTTGGCGGTCTCTGCCCCATTGCCCGATGTTCAAAAAGTCTTCTGAATGGGCCTTGCGGAGGGTCTTCCAACGGAAAATGCGAAATCAGCAAGGATGTGGATTGCGTCTGGGATTTAATTGTAACCAAAATGATGGAGCAGGATCGCCTGGACGAGCTTATTGAATTCCAAGCGCCCAAGAACTGGACCACAGCGCGCGATGGCGGACCGAGGAAAATGATCAGGGAGGAACTGGTAAAATGAGCGAGCACAAAGCAGGAAGCAATCTGGAGAAAGTTTTGAGCGCGGGTCATTTCGCCTTTACCGGTGAATGCGGGCCGCCGCAGGGCGCAAACGTACCACACCTGATTGAAAAGGCGAACCACTTGAAAGGATGCGTGGATGCCGTCAATGTCACGGACAATCAGACCGCCGTGGTGCGCATGTCCAGCTGGGCCGCCTCGCTGATTCTCATGGAACAGGGGCTGGAACCCAATTTTCAGATGGTGTGCCGGGACAGGAACCGTCTGGCCATTCAAAGCGACATTTTGGGTGTCTATTCCATGGGCATTCGAAACATGCTCTGTCTTTCCGGGGACCACCAGTCATTTGGAAACCACCCGGAATCCAAGAATGTCTTTGACATCGACTCCATGCAGCTGATTCACACCGTCAAAACCATGCGGGACGATGGAAAATTCATGAACGGGTCGGATGTGGATGTTGCCCCTAAGCTTTTCATTGGTGCGGCCAGCAACCCGTTTGCGGAACCCTTTGATTTCCGCGTTTACCGCCTGGCCAAAAAGATTTCAGCCGGCGCGGATTTTATTCAGACCCAGTGCATCTACAACATGGGAAAATTCAGGGAATTCATGAAACGTGCCGTGGATATGGGCCTGCATGAAAAGTGCTATATCCTGGCAGGTGTCACGCCCATGAAAAGTGTGGGTATGGCGCTGTATATGTCAAAGCAGGTGCCGGGCATGGATGTGCCCCAATCCCTGATCAAGCGATTAAGAGGTGCCGGCACGGGCAACGCGACCGAAGAAGGGATCAAATTTGCCCTGGAACAAATCGAAGAATTCAAGGAAATGGAGGGCATTGCGGGCGTGCACCTCATGGCCATTGAATGGGAACACAAAGTGCCCGAAATCTCTGAAAGGGCGGGCATGCTGCCCAGGCCCATCGTATAAATCAGCCGTTCTTTCAATCAAAATCAAAAAACCCGAAAGAGGCCGCTTCCCGGTGCCTTTCGGGTTTTTTCTTGAATTCAATTCATTATCTCCTATAATAGCCAAACTTCAAAATTCCCATAATGAGAAATGGTACATGATTATCGTAACGAAAAACGATAAGCGTTTTGATACGGATCGGGACCTGACGGCCCCTGAAAGACATATTCTGCAGAAACTTTTTACGTGGGAGGCCATGTCCGAAAGTGTTTTGCAGTTCAGGGAAAAAAAGGGAAAGGCCCTGGATGATGGCTGGAACGGTTCAGGTCCGATAATCGCGAGCCCGGCTTTAAAAGCCATTTGCAAAGATTTGGAAAAGAAAGTAGCGGCGCGATTGCAGAAAACATAGTGATAGGGGCGAATAATTATTCGCCCTTACTCGGGTGAAGCGCCGGCACTTGTTCATTGAGGTCCCATGAATTCCAGAACCCCTGTTCCTCCCGAACCGCCGGCGGAAACGCCTGATCTTAAGACGGATCGGCATGACCGCTCAGCACTCACCGCAGTCATCGTCGGCGGCGGGAACGCCTGTTATGAAATCCTGAAACGGCACCGGGAAGGTCAACTTGACCAGATGAACATGAAAGTCATGGGTGTTTCAAGTACGGACCCCCATGCCGACGGCTTTATCTATGCCGGGGAACTGGGGATTTTTACCACCTCCGACTATAATGACCTCTATACCATCAAGGGCCTGAACCTGATCATTGAACTGACCGGGTCCGAGGACATGATAAAAGACTTGCTTCGAACCAAACCCAGGGGCGTTGCCCTCCTTGATCACAAAACCGCCCGAATGCTCTGGATCGCCGAAACCCATTTGTGGCAGGAGGAAAAAGCGAGGCAGCATACCCAGACCATCCTGGACTCTCTGCCCTACCGGCTCATGGTGGTCAATGAGGACATGACCATCAACATGGTCAACAAACCGTTTCTAAAGGAAAACAACCTCACCTACGAAGCGGCACTCAGCAAAAAGTGCTACAAAGTGCGCTATCAGCGCCAATGGCCTTGCTATGAAATGGGAGAACGCTGTTATCTTAACGAAGTCAAGAAAACGGGCAAAACCGTCAGCACGATCCTCGAACTCAAAACGGATGACGGGGAATCCCGTTTTGACGTGGTCACGGTTGCCCCCATCTTTGACGGTCAGGGAAATATCGTTCAGGTCCTAGAAGCGGCCAGAGATATCACCGACAGGATCAGGCTGCAGCGGGAAGTCCAGAAATCAAAAATCTTCTTCCAGAATGTCATTCAAAGCTCCGTGGACGGCATCGTGATGGTGGACCCCAAAGGCCATGTTCTGATTTTCAACGAAGGCATGGAACGATTGACCGGATATACCGCTGAGGAAATCATGGATATCGGCCATCTCAGCACTTTTTATAACATTGACACGGCCAGGGAGAATATGCAGAAAATGCGCAGTGATAAGCACGGTCCGGTCGGCAAATTAAACCCCACCACCATGTCCATTCTCGCGAAATCAGGTGAAGAAATCCCCGTCACCCTTTCCGCATCCATCATCAGAAGTGAAGGGAAAGAGGTCGGAAGCGTCGGCACATTTACCGATATGCGTGAAATTCTTCAGATGCGCAGGGATCTGGGAGACGCCCATCTTCAGCTGGTACAGTCGGACAAAATCGCTTCGGTGGGGAGGATGGCCGCCGGTGTCGCACACGAAATCAATAATCCCCTGGCCGGCGTGCTGATTTATGCGGAGCTGCTCAAGGAGAGCCTAAAAGACCACCCGCAAAACCTGGAGGATGTCGACGAGATTATCAAGCAGACCCTCCGGTGTAAAAAAATTGTTTCTGAACTGCTGGAGTTCAGCCGTCAATCCATCGGCAGCCAATCCGCCTTTGAACTGGAAAAGCTCATTGACACCTGCTTAAACCTGCTGACCAAACAGGCTGCTTTTCAGGATATTCGCATCGTCAAAGAAATAGAACCCGGCATGCCCACCATGCTGGGAGACATGGGACAGCTGCAGCAGGTCTTTACAAATCTTTTCATCAATGCCTCCGATGCCATGGAAGGGGGAGGGAAGCTGCACATCAAGGCTGAATTCATTTCTAAGGAATCGCGGTTTATCATTCGGATTTCCGATGAAGGACCGGGCATCCCCGTGGAAATGCAGGATAAAATATTTGATATTTTTTACACCTCCAAACCCGTGGGTAAAGGCACCGGTTTGGGTCTCAGCATTTCTCAGAATATTATCAACCTTCATGGCGGCAGCATTCGATTTGAATGCCCGCCGGAAGGCGGAACCACTTTTATCATTGAATTGCCGCTGGAATCCGCTGAAACGTCTTCTCAAGAGCCCCTCTTTATTGGATTGGATGAATAATGGTCGAAAATACGCATGTTTTGGTTGTAGATGATGAAGAAGTGGTCCGGGAAGGATGCCGACGCGTGCTGACCGGAAAGGGATATGAGATTTCCACCGCTGAAAACGGAAAACAGGCACTTAAGATTCTCGCGACACAGAAGATCGATATCATACTGCTGGACCTAAAAATGCCCGTCATGGGGGGGGAGGAAGTCCTTCTCAAAACCCGTGAAAACTACCCCGATATCCTCGTCATCGTGATTACGGGCCATGGCACCGTGGACACAGCGGTGGAATGTATGAAAAAGGGCGCTTACGATTTCATTACCAAGCCTTTTCAAATAGACCAGTTTCTGATCACCGTCGGAAGGGCTGCGGACAAAAGGCATCTGGAATTGAAAGCCAGGCAGTTTGAGGCGGAAAACATTCGAAACCTCTACGACCTGAATCTTGAAAAAAGCCGGCTTAAAACCATCATCAATCGCATGGCCAACGGGGTTATGGTGACCAACCGCAATCTGGAAGTGGTGCTCCACAATCCCGCACTCATGCGATTGATGGAGATTACCGAAAGACCCAAAGGGCCTACACCCATCTCGAAAATCATAAAGGATAATGCTCTGATTGACACACTGAAGCAGCTTCTGGGCGACAAAGAGCTCGGGGGTGAATCCATTTCCCAGGAAATACAGTTAAAAAATAATACCCTTCGGGCACTCTCTGCACCGGCCATTGATCCGGATCAAGCCATCGCCGGAACGGTCACGGTCTTAGAAGATATTACCGCATTTAAACAGCTGGACCAGATGAAATCAGATTTTGTCAATATGGTGGCCCACGAACTCCGAAGCCCCCTTGTGGCCATTCGCCAGATCAACAGCGTTTTGCTGGAAGGCCTGGCGGGTCCTCTGGAAGAAAAGCAGCAGGACTTTGTCAGAAGGGGCATGAATAAAATCGACGCACTCTTGAATCTCATCAATGATCTTTTAGACATTGCCAAACTCGAAGCGGGAAAGTTTGTTCAACACCAGGTGCCCACGGATATCGGTAAAATCATCGAAGAAATCGTCGTTCTCATGGAGCCGAGGGCCCAGGAACAAGGCATTGTTTTGACCCATTCTCTTCTAAACCTGAACCCGGTGCAGGCGGACCCCAAAAGAATTGAAGAAATCTTCAACAACCTCATCAGCAATGCCATTAACTATTCCCCCCAGGGAGGCCGGGTTACCGTCTCCGCCAAAGGTTTGGGCGAATATATGGAAATACGGGTTGAAGATACGGGGGTCGGCATAACCTCAGAGGAGTTGCCCAAGATTTTTGATAAATTCTACCGGGTCAAAAACCCCAAAACCCGCCAGGTCATCGGAACAGGCCTCGGGCTGGCCATCGTCAAAGGGGTTGTGGATGCGCACCAGGGTTCTATCCAGGTGGAGAGCGTCCCGGACGTGGGAACCACTTTTAAGGTATTGCTCCCGGTTATTGACACCAGAGCTTAGACCCCCAACAATAAGCGAATTGAAGTAAAAGAGTGCTGAATGGCCCGAAAAAAAAAGATAGAACATGTGCTGATCGTCGACGATGAAAAAGTGGTCCGAAAAGGGATCAGCCGTGCCCTGGCCAACCGCAACATACGGTCCACCGAAGCCTTGAACGGAAAAGAGGCCCTTGCGCACCTCAAAACCCATGATTTCGATCTGGTCCTTCTGGATATCAAAATGGAGGATATGGATGGCACCGAAGTCCTTCAGCAGATCCGTCGAAGTGACCCCGAAGCAAACGTGGTCATGATCACGGGATATCCCACCATTGCAACGGCGGTCCACTGTACAAAACTGGGGGCCCTGGACTATTTGACCAAACCCTTCAGCCTGGATGACCTGGACGCAGCGCTTAGCAAGGTCCAAAGTGGAAAGACCGGCAAGAGAGAACCCTTTACAACACAAACAGGCATAAAGCAGGATTCACCCAAGCATCTCATTGTGGGCCAGAGCCCACCCATGAAGAAAATTTTTGAAAAGATCGCCCGGGTTGCCCCCACCGAAAGCTCTGTACTCATATCCGGCGAAAGCGGCACCGGGAAGGAACTGGTGGCACGCGCCATTCATGCCAACAGCAATAGAAAAGATATGGAATTTGTGGCGGTGGACTGCTCCGCACTGGTGGAAACCCTCCTTGAAAGTGAACTTTTCGGCCATGTGAAGGGCTCCTTTACCGGGGCTCATCAAACCAAACACGGACTTTTTGAACTGGCCAACCACGGCACCTTTTTCTTTGATGAAATCACAAACCTGAGCCTTAAAATTCAGGCCAAACTACTCAGGGTCATTCAGGAACGGGAGTTCATGAAGGTGGGCGATCAGCACCGCATAAAGCTGGATGTCCGCATCATCGCCGCTTCCAACACACCCCTTTCCGAAGCCATCCGGAATGGAACATTTAGAGAAGATCTGTTCTATCGACTGAGCGTGGTTCCCCTGGAACTCCCTCCCCTCAGGAACCGGAAAGAAGATATTCCATTTCTCATTGAGTATTTCTTAGAAAAACTGAGTCACAAAATGAAAAAACCGCCTCCGGAAATATCGCCTGAGGCGGTTAACCTCTTAAAGGAATACCCCTGGCCCGGCAATGTCAGAGAGCTTGAACACGCGATCGAAAGGATTCTTATCCTTGAAGATGCGGACATCATTCAGGAAAGAAACCTTCCTTCCTATATTATACAGCAGCAGGGTGATCTCCAGATTTTCCCTGAAGACCCCATCACCCTTGAAGAACTGGAAAAAAAATACATCGCCTTTGTGCTCAAAAAAGCCAAAGGAAAAAAGATCGAAGCGGCCAGGATCCTGGGCATCAATCGTAAAACCCTTTCCGCCAAAATCAATAAATACGGGTTATAAGGAAGTATCGGAAAAATGGCATATGATGAAGGATTGGCACAAAGAGTCAGGGAACTGTTAGAGGAAAAGCCCGAATATAATGAAAAGAAAATGTTCGGAGGCATATGCTGGCTGATTAAGGGAAACATGGCTTGCGGCATATTAAATGATGAGGTTATTGTTCGGGTTGGCCCCCAACAATATGAAGATTCGTTGGAATTGCCCCACACCCGAAAATTTGATATCACAGGCAGGCCCATGAAAGGCTGGGTCATGGTATCCCACGACGGGCACGAATCGGACGAGGATTTAATGTCCTGGGTCCAAAAAGGTGTAAACTTCGCTTTGTCTTTGCCGCCAAAATTATCGAAAATAGGAAAAAATAAACGGGGTCTGTCCCCAATTACCTCATCAAGCCGGATTGCACGCAACAATTCATCTGCCGGCTTTGCAAAATTTCAGCAAATATGCTACCAAAGTATCATGCACGTTATGTTGTCGGTTTGGTTATGTTGTGTAATTTGATTCCTTCCATTTTATTCCCTCGTTGTTTTCCCCATAATTGTCTCCCCGTTTAAGCCTTCTTTCCCATCTGAATTGAATACCCTTCCATATAATTCCTGTAATTGAGAGAAAATAGAAAAACTATGGTTCTTTCCTTTTAATTTCTCAGACTTGATGATATCACACGCTTTTTGACCCCCTAATATACAGGGTTTTTGTCAAGATATGTCAGGTTTTTATTCCCCTACTTTTGATGGACAACCATGACATACCTCAGGTACCGATCCGCCCCTCCAAATGATGATATCACAGGTTATAAGTATTGGTCCTTTCCAGTCTTCCGATATTATTTTAGCATTACCGAATGTAGACCAAAGAAGAGACAAAAATCAAAAAAATAACACCCTTTCAGAAACACAACAGGTTAGGACTACCAGATGTACTCTTCTACGTTCCTGGGGAGGGTCTAAATGCTATAGTTATATAGGAATGTCAGCATTGAGAAGAAGGCCAGAAACCACCTATTTTTCTAATTCTTTCTTAACAGCAACCCCTATTTTTTCCAGTGTGTAAGGCTTTTTTATGTATTTGCCTGCTCCTAATTCTTGAGCAATATCCACCTCTTTTGTTTTGGCATACCCGCTGGCGATGATCGCCTTCTGGCCGGGACGAATCTTTATGATCTGCTGGTAAGTCTCACGCCCGTTGATCCCTTTGGGCATGACCATATCAAGGACAATCAGGTCTACGGTATTTTCCTTCATATATTTAATGGCCTCTTCGCCACTTGAAACCGCTTCAGCAGTGTAGTCTAATTTGGTCAGCATCCCACATGCGATCACCCGTTGCCGCTCCTCATCATCAACCACCAGGATCTTCTCTCCATGCCCGAGATAATTCTCCAAAGGGATCTTTGCCTTCTCGTCAGAAACTTCCTTCCGGGTCACTGGAAAGTAGAGTTCAAAAACCGTTCCCTTCTCACTGCTCTCCACGTTGATGTATCCCTTATGGTCCTGGACCGTGTTCCAGACAACTGCCAGACCTAAGCCCGTACCGCTTCTACCCATGACCTTCTTTGTATAGAATGGTTCAAAAATCCTCTCCATATCCCCAGGAGATATGCCCGAACCATTATCTGATATAGTGAGCACTACATATTCGCCTGTGCGAACATCCTCATAACTCTTCAAGGGCTCATCCAGGTACCGGTTTAAGACGGATATGGCTACAATGCCGCTACCCTCAACGGCCTCTGAGGCATTGGTGATCAGATTCATCAAAATCTTTTTGATGTGGGTAGGCGAACAACTTATATTCAACAGATCCGAGTCAATCTCAGTTTTGAAGGTAATAGACGGGTGCGTTTCAGCAAGTTTCTGATGCTCAGCAGAAGTTAGGTATCCTTCGATCAGGGTGTTCAGGTTGGAGATCTCTTTGCCAGTGGCAACCCCTCTGGCTATGGTCATTAGATCTGCGACCACGTCAACAGCTCGCATCCCGGATTCCTGTATTGTTTTCATAGGGTTCCTGAGTGGGCTGTCTTCAGGTAAATCCATCAGGAGCAGTTCAGGGTAGCTTACAATCCCTGATAGGATATTGTTAAGATCGTGGGCCACACCGCCCGCCATAAGGCCCATCGCTTCCATTTTCTGGGCTCGATGGAGTTTGGATTCCAATGCAGCATTTTCTTCTTCAGCACGATTGCGCTCTCTTTCATTTCTTTCATTCAGTAATCTTGCGTGTAGAATAGGTGCTATACGGTCAGCGATGGCTTCTAACAATTCTTTGTCCTTTTCGGAATAATCCGTGGGCTTGTCTCCGACCATCAGATTACCTATGGATTCTCCTTTGTGGACGATAGGGGTAGCCAAAGCTCTTCTTATGGGCATATGACCATCGGGGATTTTGAAAGGTCCGTTGGAAAAGAAACTCTTTTTTTCTATGAGACATCTTGCCCACAGGGTATTGCCCCATGTGTCGCGAGGGAAAAAGATGCCCTTCTCCGGCATCTTGCATTCATCCCAGATATCCCTGGTCATAGAGGGAACGATTCTGTCTCCATCCTCGTCAATGTATGCGAAGGTCCCGTATGGGCTCTCCATGGACTTCAAAACAATTTGGAGTACCTCTCCATACAGTTCGTCATCGGGAGTGGTGAGGAAGATTTCTGCAATCCGGTTCCTAATGCTCAACTGTTTTTCTGACTCCCGCAACGCCTCCTCCGCCTGCTTCCGCTCGGTGATATCAGCAACACTGTTTATGAAATAAGCCGTACCCATTATTTCAATTATTGCAGCCGACCACAACAATGACACGGGTTCACCATTTTTCTTTATAAAAGCCACTTCCTGCTCTCGAAATCCTCCCTGCTCCTTAGCAACCTTCACAAGCCTGGATCTCTCCTCGTAATCAGCCCATAAACCAAGTTCCTTTGAGGTCCGACCGATTAACTCGTCACGTTCGTAACCCGTGATTTCCTTGGTCGCCTCGTTAACCTCCACATAACGTCCATCTTCAAGTGTACTAATGTGAAGCCACTGAGGATTGGAATGGAAAAGTTTCGAGTACTTCTCTTCACTCTCTTTTAGCGACTTTTCCACCTGAGCTTTCGCAGTGATATCATGTGCGATTTCAAGAACCCCGATGAGTTCCCCTTTTCCATCGAATACGGGCTCTCCCTTTTCCTCCCAGACCTTTCCATCGGGAGTATGCATGATAGTCTGCTCGGTCTTTTTTGTTTTGAAGGCCTTTAAGGTTGGACATCCCTCACAAGGCTTTAATGGATCAGCCCAGAGTTCATAGCATTTGCGCCCAATCATCGCATCGGGAGTTTTACAGACTGAATCAGCCGCTGCCTTGTTAGCCCATAAAAGTTCTAAATCTTTGTTAACAAAGGCAAGGTTAATGGTTATGCCGTCGAGTATGGCTTTCTTTTGTGTTTCGTTTGCCAGCAGCGCCTCCTCTGCCTGCTTGCGCTCGGTGATGTCTTTTGAAACCACCGTCACAGATGTTGTGCCCCCACCTGTGTTTTTTACAGGGCTCAAAGTGCGAAGAAAATATTTGTCGTCCCTGAGACTTCTGTGCTCATGTTGGGTTGTTTGGCCGGTTTCGAATGCTTCTTCAATTTTCCCCTCAAACTCCTTGGTGTCATCGATCGAATGGAGATCCCCGTATGTTCTTCCTATGGCTTTGTTCAACGGCAATCCGATTCGTGATAGATGCTTTTTATTCATGAACAGGTACGTGCCATCCCTATCTACAAGGTATATGGAATCTTCGGTAGATTCCACCAGGGTGCGGTATTCCTCTGCGCTTTTCAGAATTGCTTCTTCCGCTCGCTCGTGTCCAGAAACTTGTTTCTCCAGCGCCTTAACCCTTTGTTCCAATTCCTCATATGTCGGTTTTGTGGCCATCAGAAAATCCTCCAAATACCCTCAAAATGAAAAAGCCCATAATCCTTTGTGCCTTCCCTCTTGTTTTAGTCATGTCTTGAAGGGTATTGTTTTCATCACAAGAGACAACATACCAGTTTAGCATGATTTCTACTCAAATCTGGAGACTTGGTTAAGGGTCATTCGATGCTAACTTTCGTATCTTACTCTTCAGTTCTGGGACAGCCGATTTATACGAGACCGTCGAATGAAACCTTAAAATATCGGTAACCTGGAAATATAAACAATCTCAACTTACCGGACTACCCCAGGACCTTCTTCAAAACAATTTCAAGATCGGCCATTTGATAAGGCTTGGGCATGGCGCCTTGAAAACCGTATTCCTCGAAATTGGTAATGACCGGGTCATTGAAATAACCGCTGCATACAATGGCCTTTACACCCGGATCGATCTTGATCAGTTCCCGAATGGTTTGTTCACCGCCCATCCCTCCCTTGATGGTGAGATCCAGAATGACTGCATCGAATGGTTCTACCGAATCTTTTTGTTTTTTGTATGCTTCAATGGCTTCATCCCCGTCCTTTACGGTCTCCACTTCATACCCCAGCCGCTGCAACATCTTCTGAGCCAGATTCCTCAACATCTCTTCGTCGTCCATGACCAGGATTCTTTTGATGGTTGTTTGATCACTGCTGGTAGAAGGCGTGATATCTTCGAGCTCCTGCTTTACGGTTTCCGGCTCTCCTTTTTCCTCCGCAGCGGGTAGATAGATGGTTACCTCCGTACCTGCGCCGGTTGTGAAATTTATCATGATATGGCCATTATGTTTTTGAACAACAGACTGAGCAACGGCCATTCCCATTCCCATGCCTTTTTGAGTCCCCCTGTCTTTTGTTGAAAAGTAGGGATCAAAGATTTTATCCACATGTTCTTCTGAAATGCCACTCCCCTCGTCCTTAATGGAAATCCTCACATGCTTTCTTTCGTTGAGAAGCAATGGGAATTCTTTGTCTTTGTTGTCAATGACCTGGTTTTCCGCCCGAATGGTAATGCACCCGCCCTGGGGCATGGCCTCAACAGCATTCATAACCAGACTGGTTATGGTGTCTTCTATCTGTCTTGGATCATATTCAACTGGCCAGAGATCATTCTGGATGGAAAAGGCATATTCGATGCCGTCATGCGCCTGGACCCGTTCTGGGATCTCCTTTAGCAAATTCCCGATGGAACCCAGTCCTATCACAGGATGCCCTCCCTGGGAGAGGGTAAGAAACTGATGGGTCAAATCCCTTGCTTTGAGTGATGCCTGTTCGATCTCATGGAGGAGTTCTGCCATGACCGAATGGGGCACCGTTTCCTCCTGGGCCATGGAGATGTTCCCTATGATAGCTGCGAGGAGGTTGTTGTAATCATGGGCAATACCGCCTGCCAGGGTGCCAACGAGCTCCATTTTATGAGCCTGCTGGAGTCGGGCTTCAAGCCTTTTTTGTTCTGTAATATTATGAAATTCGGTCAGGAGAAATGTTTCCCCTTTAAGCTGAACTGGAATAGCAAACATACGGGTGTTAAGAGTAGAGCCGTCCACAACCGTAAAATCCATTTCAATTCCATCGACTTTTCCCGAATTCTTTAAATCGCTGATAAACCTGTTTCGGTCATCTTCAGAATAAAAGCCAAGTTCAGTCGTTGTCCTGCCAACAGTTTCATCCTTGGTGACTTTAGTCAACTGGCAAAATTTAGCGTTGACGTCAACAAACTTGCCTGTTTTGATCTCAGTAAGTGCAATAGCATTGAAAGATGTATCAAAAAGAGTCCGGAATTTCTTTTCGCTTTCACGCAGTTCTTGTTCTGTCTGCTTACGAGAAGAGACATCGGTTAATACAGCAAAGCTTCCTTCAAATTGCCCATCCGAATCAAAAATATCTCTGGGGGAGAGAACAACATGAACCTTGCCGCCATCTTTTCTGGTTATTTCAGCCTCGTAAGATCGCGTAAGAGCATCTTTTCTGCGCCTGGCAATTTCACCTTTCACAATCTGCTTGTTACGCTCATCAAGCAAATCAATTATTGGTTTTCCAATTAGTTCATCTTGTTGATAACCCACCATATTGCAGAATCTATCGTTTACATAATTAAGCAAGCCATTTTCATCTTGAATTGCCAGGCCATCAGACATCGTTTCTACCAAACCACGGTATCTTTCTTCGCTCTCCCGCAGCGCCTCCTCGGCCTGCTTGCGCTCGGTGATGTCATGTGCAATTTGGAGCACGCCAATTAGCCCACCTTTCTCATCAAAAACGGGTTCTCCCTTTTCATCCCAAACCCTTCCATCAGGAGTATGCATTATTGTATGTTCGGTCTTTTTCGTTTTGAACGCCTTTACCGTGGGACAGCCATCACAAGGCATACTTGGGTCAACCCAAAGTTCGTGGCATTTGTGCCCAATCATCTCTTCAGGAGTTTTACAAACTGAATCGGCAGATGCCTTGTTCACCCACAAAAATTCCAAATCCTTGTTAACAAAAGCAAGATTAGTGGTTATGCCATCGAGTATGGCTTTCTTTTGAGCTTCGCTTGCCCGCAGCGCATCCTCTGCCTTTTTATGACCCTGTATTTCAATATTAAGGTTTTCGTTTACTTTGGTTAACTCGCTGGTACGCTCCTTTACAATCGTTTCCAGATTGTCCACGTGGTGGCGTAAGCCCTTTGACATGGAATTAAATGCGATTGCCACTTCGTTCAGTTCTCTACCAGGGGGTAATGGGATCTCATCACCTAAGTTCTGCTCATTGGTTGATATTTGAAGTGCTTTGTCGTGAATCATTGAGAGAGGCTTAAAAATAAAACGCCTGTTTAAGAAATACAGAACGCCAAAAAGGGCAACAAGAAGGGTCAGCAACAACATAGAGAGTCTTACGGAAAAACGATTCGCATTCACATATGCCTCTTCTAACGGCACCCGGATAGAAACGGTTTGTACCCAATCCCCAATTTTACGGTGAAAACTGCGTTTTGGGCCGTAGAACCGAACCATATCTGAAGGTGCCTTATCGGGAGAACTGTGGCAGCGGAGACAGGATGCTTCCATCACCTCACCTCTACGTAATAAAACCAGATAACGCCTGCCATCGATCGTCTGAACGCTACTCTTTTCTTTCAACTCTGGATTTACAGCTAATTCTGAAAGGAATTCCTTCTCGTAAAGCGTTGCCTCGTTTTCCGGGCTACGCGCATTGATGGCAGCGTCTTTGAGATAGTATTCCGTTTCTCCCTTGGATTTCTTTATGTATTTGCTAATTTCCCGGATCGCGTAGGTAGATGACATCCATACAGGGTCAAAATAGGCTTTGGATCGAATAGGATCTGTCAGTTTAAATACCGCCGGTTTTAATTTCTGTGAGAAGTATGAGTGAATGGCAAAATACTGTTCGGCCATAATGGACATTTTCGATTCCGCCTCAACCAAGGCCTGTTGCCTCATGCTATAATTTACAAGGGCAACAATGATTGCGGCCGTCAGGATAAAGATAATACCACTCATCAAGAAAAGACGAGTGCTGATTTTCATAGACTTCTTAGCCATAAATGATTTCCTCCATGTTACTATGAATTAACCGAAATCAAAATTGACGTTTCGTGCATTAAGCCAGCATCACACAACGGCCAATGTTATGCAAGGCTGCCAGATCAATTCTTCACATTTTTCTGGGACTATCTTGACAAAAACCCTGTATATTAGGGGGTCAAAAAACTGGTAATATGTTCAAGTCCGAGAAATTTGTAAAACTGAGATATGCTATTGATATTACAAGGATTTTTTGTATTCAGAAACCTGAGAAAGATAGCAGTTATGTCAAAAATCCGGAAGAGCTCTTTCAACTCAAGCTTCGTGGCAATCCGGGTATGTTGAAGGGTCTTCGCTTGGGCGTATCACGGATCATAACAATATCCTACAGAAAAAGAATTCGAAAACCAGTTAGTTTCTTGAATGCGGTAAAGTGCTCTCAGGCCTTCTTGGAAGACCGGGCCGAACCCCAGAGGACCTGCCACATGGCCCCCATGCCGATGCAGAGGATAAAGGTTCGGAGGGGCCAATCGATCCACGGAATCTGCAACAAGAGTCCTATAAGGGTGGTTCCCGTTACAAAAGGCCAGAAAAAGCAGGAGGCAAAGGATTCCTTCCACCTCCCCAAGAGCAGCCTGCCGATCCAGAGCGCCACATAGACCCGGCTGATATAAAGCATCATGACAAAGACAAAGGCAGCCATGATCCCGGCCGGTATGCCGATCACGGTGCCCAGACACAGGGCGATGCAGACGGGCGAAAGGACGATAAAAGCCAGGCCAACCCAGAGGCTTTTCCAGAGAGAACCCCTGAGAAGGGAAACGATACGCTCCGTCTGCCTGGGAAGGAAAATATTGACCAGAAATCCGACCACGATAAAGGCGATGCTGGCGATGAGCCAAAATATGCATATCCCCACATAATCGGGGCCCTTAGCATGGGTGAAATGGCTCTTGATCCAGGACTTCCCCTCCTCGGACCCGAGTTGGATCACCTTTCCCAGGATTTGGGACCCCTCTTTCCGCACAAACAATGGGGTGGAATAAATGAAATCCCCCTTGATCACAGCTGTGGGAGTAATCGTGATTCTGGCCGCGGTCACCTTGAGATCATCTTCAAAGACGCCTGAAATGGTGACGTTTGCGCCCGCACCCTTCACCATCTTGAGGAATTTTCCCGAGAGGGTGACATTAGCACCCACGAAGCGCAGATCGCCCCGGGTCTCTCCCGAAATATCGATGTTCGCGCCAAAAGCCTCCACTCCCCCATTCACGGTCCCGGTAATCTCGATATTGGCGCCGAAGGCGGAGAGGCCCTTGTCAATGGTCTCGCCTTTCTTGACGATGGTATCGACGCTGAAACGGCGGACATAGTCTTCGGCCAGGGGTTCGTCTTCAACGCCCAGAAGCTCCATCTTCAGGCTCTGGGCGACGGCCTTGGAAATCTCATCCTGGATCGCGAATGCGTCCTTTATCCCCCGTTCATAGGTCTCCGACCATATGTGGGTATCATCCACCACGTTGATCAACTGGGCCGAGATCCGGATTTTGTTCCCGGACTTTCTGACGCTCCCCTCGAGCACATTCCCGACCTTGAGTTCTTTGCCGATTGTCTGGAGGTTCACAACCTTTTCCTTGTAAAAAAAGGCGGATGTCTTGGAGATGACCTTCAGCCCGCTCACATGGGCCAGCCTCCCGATCAGTTCCTCGGTGATTCCGTCACTAAAATGCTCAAGCTCGGCATCCCCACTCATATTGGTAAAGGGCAATACCACGATCGAGGCCTTCCCGCTGGTGGCGGGATCGGTCAAACGGCCGGTGAGGTAATGAGCCCAGATCCCGAAGGCCAAGGCAACGGTCACAATGACGATCCCCGCGATGATGGCCGCCCTCTTAGCCCAGGGCGGCAATGCAACCTTTTTTGATAAATCGCCGGATCGCGTCACCCGCGGATCCATGATCACCTTGTAGGCGCTTACCGGTTTGGAAATGTTCTTGACGAGCTGCTCTCCGATGTATTCATATCCCAGGGGCAGCTTGGTTTCGATATGGTCGAATGCGGTTTTGGAGATACATATCCCACCCGGATCGGCCAGGGATTCGAGCCTCGCCGCGATGTTAACACCATCGCCGTAGATCCGCTCCCCTTCCTCGATGACGTCCCCGAGGTTGATCCCGATGCGAAACTGCATCTTCCGGTCTTCCGGAAGTTCCATGTTCCGTGACTGGATCTCCTTCTGTACCGCCATCGCACACTGGGCCGCATCGACCACGCTGGCGAATTCGGCCAGGACATTGTCCCCGGGTGAATCCACCATCCGACCCCGGTGCTGCGCGATCAGGTCCGCCAGGATTTCTCGGTAGTGGGTGATCGTATCGACCGTGGCGGCCTCATCCTGGCCCATCAGACGGCTGTAACCAGCTACATCCGCGCTGAAGATAGCCGTCAGCCTCCGTGTATATTTTTCCGCACTCATGGAATCAACCCCTTGTTAATGGTGTGGGTAAAGATGGATTCTGGAGAACTAACAAATGATTAGAATGATTGCTTAAGCCCCGATCTCCATCCAGAGTCATCAGAGCACCAAAGACTGCCAAATACAGCATCGACTCAGTAATTTCCGGTTAGGTACTTGCATAAACTTTTGGAATTGCGCACCTTTTTAAATTTGGCCCGCCCGTTTCGTTCTTGGCGGTCCGGGTCTCGTTTTTT
>Ga0208901_1000364_pt1 | contig 24237 bp, 18 predicted proteins | sample AntAceMetag02UKF_FD_184764 | JGI IMG/M metagenome (GOLD analysis project Ga0208901, IMG submission 184764) | Saline lake microbial communities from Ace Lake, Antarctica - Antarctic Ace Lake Metagenome 02UKF (SPAdes) (version 2) | ecosystem: Environmental > Aquatic > Non-marine Saline and...
ATTTTATCGGTGGCAACAGCAAAGAGGATCCACCCGTTCCCTTTCCGAACACGGAAGTTAAGCTCTTTAGCGCCGATGGTACTGCATGGGCAACTATGTGGGAGAGTAGGTCACCGCCGATTTTTTTATATAAAAAAGTCCCCAATCAGATTCATTCTGGTTGGGGACTTTTTTTTTGCTCTTTATTCTTGGCTATTCCGCTTGGCCATTCCCTTCCTGGTATGCCATTTATACTTCGCTGTTACAACGCATCTCGCACTATTACTGATCACCTATCCCAATTGTATTAGAACGTACCAAGTGCCCTTTTCCTTTATTTAAAACAAAAAAATCCCAGCCAGATCGTTCTGACTGAGATTTTAGGAAATTCATCGGGGCGTGATATCCCAATTATTATTGAAAATTAATTCTCACAGGGCTTTAATCACCCATATATTCATTTTAACAAAGTTTTCAATATTTTACACTTTCGACAAATTTCCATTTTATCCCGCACATCAATATCTTTAGTACAATCACATTTCGTACCACAGACAAACCAACACATATCCCCGCATTGAAATTCCCACGCAGGACATTCTTCCTTCATTTCGCAGGATTTTCGATCCCAGCACGGTTGCTGCTTTTTGCCCGTTTGATTCTTTTTCTGATAGATAAGGAACCAGAGCTGACGCTCGATATGAAGCGGGATTTTTCGCCATCCCTGTTCATAACTGTGAATTGCTTTCAGTGATACTCCAAGCAATTCTGCTAATTGTTTCTGCGTTCTACTTAACTTTTTTCGGATCGTTACAAAGGCTTCTTTTTCCAAAACAGTACCTAATATAGATTATGACAATAGTTTATCTTAAACTTAATACAAAATGTATATAATACATTGAAGTAGTCACAATAACAGATTCCCCTTTTTATTTCAGTAAGAATTGTTGGGACAATCTGCTTTCAACACCATTTTCTTTTCCTTCTTCTTGTAATTTTTATTTTTATAGAGCCATCCTTTCATTGAGTTTCACCGATTTATTTTGTATGTATCTCTAAACAATAAGTTGTCTTCCATTTCGATTAGTGTCGATTCAAAGGCGAGACTTTTTCCTCTGCAACATAGAGTTAAAGAAATACGTCGATGTATGGACAGTACCAGTTATCCAAACAAAGGAGCTCCCATGGCTGTTTATGTAGTAGATCATCCACTCATTCGTCATAAAGTCGGTCTTTTACGTGAAAAAGACATCTCAACAAAAGATTTTCGCGCTCTGGCCTCGGAAATAGCAAGACTTCTTGGCTATGAAGCAACCAAAGACTTCCCAACCGAATCCAAAAACATTGAAACCTGGGCGGGTCCTGCAGAAGTTGAAGCAATTAAGGGAAAGAAAATAACCTTTGTTCCCATCCTCAGGGCAGGGCTTGGAATGATGGATGGTGTCTTCGACCTGATTCCCTCCGCAAAAGTTTCCATTGTCGGTTTTTATCGCGATGAAAAAACTCTTCAACCTGTCCAATACTATGTAAAACTTGCAAAAAATATCGAACAGCGTACTGCATTGATTCTTGATCCCATGCTTGCCACCGGGGGAACATTGAATGCAACAATCGCACTGCTAAAAGAGGCTGGTTGCACCTCGATAAAAGGATTATTTCTTGTTTCCGCCCCAGAAGGGATAAAAAAAGTACAGGATCTTCACCCTGACGTGGACATATACACTGCTTCTCTTGATGAAAAACTCAATGAAAATGGTTATATCCTCCCCGGTCTTGGTGATGCCGGAGATAAATTATTTGGAACCAAATAGCCACCTACCTGTCTAATCTACACAATAAAATAATAGGAGACTCTCCCCGCATGGAAACACAACCCGTCAATAGTGACTATGATTTCAGGCCCCAGGATATTATCCTTGGTGCACAAATGCTCTTTGTTGCACTCGGTGCTCTCGTTCTTGTTCCACTGCTCACTGGCCTGAACCCCAATGTTGCTCTCTTTACAGCCGGTGCAGGAACACTCCTTTTTCAAATTGTCACAAAAGGGAAAGTCCCTATCTTTCTAGCCTCTTCATTTGCATTTATAGCACCCATCATCTATGGAGTTCAAACATGGGGAATTGGTGGCACCATGTGCGGTCTCATGGCTGCTGGTGTCTTCTATATCCTGTTATCCATTCTAATCTACTTTCAAGGTGGAGAGATATTACATAAAATCCTTCCTCCCATAGTCACTGGACCAGTTATTATGGTTATTGGTCTCATCCTTGCCCCCGTTGCAGTTTTCATGGCCACTGGTATGACAGGAGATGGCTCCTTTGAACTCGTTCCCCGCAATACAGCCCTGATTGTATCAGCTACATCACTCTGTGTTACTGTTATTGTGTCTTTGCTCGGTCGTGGCATGTTTAAACTTATTCCAATTCTTTGCGGTATTATTGCAGGATACCTTATTTCTATTCCCTTCGGACTAGTTGACCTCACCCCGGTTCGTGAAGCTGCCTGGTTTGCCATGCCCTCCTTTACCTATCCCGTGTGGAATCTGGAGGCTATCTTCTTTATTGTCCCCGTAGCAATCGCCCCAGCAATCGAGCATTTCGGTGATATATTAGCCATTGGCTCAGTGACAAACAAAGACTATGTTAAAGATCCTGGAATTCATCGCACCATGCTTGGAGATGGACTTGCTACCAGCCTTGCTGCTCTTTTAGGCGGCCCTCCAAATACCACTTACTCCGAGGTCACCGGTGCCGTAACCCTCACAAAATCTTTTAACCCTGCAATCATGACATGGGCTGCTATTGTGGCCATCGTACTCGCCTTTGTCGGCAAAGTAGGAGCTATGCTGCAAACTATTCCTTCTCCGGTAATGGGTGGTATTATGCTGCTTCTTTTCGGTGCCATTACAGTTGTTGGTCTAAACACTCTTGTTCGTGCTCAGAAAGATCTTACAGAACCCAGGAACCTTGCCATTATTTCTTTAATTATGGTACTCGGAATTGGAGGTATGAGTTTTTCTGCCGGTGCTTTTACTGTTAAAGGAATTGGACTCGCAGGAATTGCTGGAGTCCTTCTAAATCTTATCCTTCCTGGAAAGGATACAACTGAGAAGTAGTCTAATCCATGAGTATTCCTTCAAACACTCAGGCGGGCATCCTTTATGTAGCAGCGACCCCCATTGGCAATCTTGAAGATATCACTCTGCGCTGTCTACGAGTGCTTGGTGAAGTTGATCTTATTGCTGCCGAGGATACCCGCCATACCAAGAAGCTTCTGAACTATTATGAGATATCCACTCCACTGATCAGCTACTACCGCGAAAAAGAGGTTGAACGATCAGTCCAGCTTATTCAGAGGCTCCTAGACGGCGAATCAATAGCCCTTGTATCAGATGCTGGTACTCCTGCTATTTCCGATCCCGGCGCTGTTCTTGTGGCTCGTGCCCATAAAGCCGGAATTGTTGTTACTCCTCTTGCCGGTGCATCAGCCGTAACAACAGCCCTGTCCGCTTCAGGAATTAGAGATACCCAGTTTCTTTTTCTCGGGTTTGCGCCTTCCAAAAAATCACAACGACGTTCCCTCCTCACTTCCCTCAAAGACCTGGCCTGGCCCATAGTTTTCTATGAATCCCCCCGACGCATACTAGGACTTCTTACTGATATTCATAAAATCATGGGAGACCGCGATGCCTTTTGGGGTAGAGAACTGACAAAGGCGTATGAGGACCTACAGAAGGGAACAATTAGTTCACTACTTGACTTAGCGTCTTCCCAAACATATAAAGGTGAATTTGTTCTAATCGTCGAACCGGGGGCTATACTGAAAGCTGAAGGAGAAAACATTGAAGAATTGCTAATCTGGTACCGTGACAACACATCCCTGTCTCTTAAAGACGTCAGTCGTATACTTGCCACGGATCTTGGCCTCTCACGATCAGGCATCTATCAGAAAGCACTTACTATTTACAAAGACAATTCAAACAAGCAGGTGGACTAGCCCAGGATTTTCTTAATCATACTATCTAATTCTAATAACCCAAACGGCTTTGTTACTGTTGCACTAAAACCATACTTCTCAAAATCAATCATTATCGGGTCATTTGAGTATCCACTCACCACCACAATCTTAGCAGTCTCATTTATTTTCAAAATATGTTTGGCTGTTTCTTCTCCACCCATTCCCGCAGGCACGGTAAGGTCAACAATTACAATATCAAAAGGCTTCCCCTCCAACAGCGATGTTTTATACTTCTGTATCGCTTCCTCACCGTTGACTGCCATTTCAGCTTCATGCCCCAGAGTTGTAAGCTGAATTCCCACAACATCACGGACCACTTCATCATCATCCATCAGCAGAATCCTTGCCGCATGACCACCCATTTCCTCTACAACATTGAAATTTTGAATCGCCTCTGAGGTCTCCTGAGTCGCAGGAAGAAAGATCGTAAAAGAAGTTCCTTTATCCACAGCTGATTGAACAGTCATCACTCCTTGATGTTTGATTACAATTGAATAGGAAATCGCAAGTCCTAAACCACTGCCCTTTTGTTTAGTGGTAAAATAAGGATCAAATATCTTATCGAGATATTCCTTCGTAATTCCAGATCCAGTATCAGCTATAACAATTTTCACAAAACCGCCGGTATGTGAACTTTCCTGTGAAGTATCAACCAACTCTTCAACATTTCTACATTGAATAGTGATGGTTCCCCCATCTTTCATTGCATGTTTTGCATTGATAACGACATTCTGGATAACCTGACTTATCTGCCCACTATCAGCATCGGCCATCCATAATTTTTCCTGAAAATCGTATCCACAGACAACGTTACTGCCATGAAGAACGAATTCTGCTGTTTCACGTATTAATACGGAAAGGTCCATTGCATCCCGTACCAATTCATCACCTCTTGCAAAGGTTAAAAGCTGCCTTGTCAGTTTTACTGCTCTTCTTGTCGCCTTACTTGCTTCTTCCAGTAATTCACTGCCAACACGATCCTTCCCTTTGATACTGTGATTTGCCAGTTCAATATTCCCTAGGACAGCTGTGAGAATATTATTAAAATCATGGGCAATTCCTCCAGCCAGTACTCCAACAGACTCAAGCTTTTCTATTTTAAGAAGCTCGTCTTCCATTTTTTTCTTATGTGTCACATCCCGACTGACACCTATAAGTCCAAGTATTTCATTTTTCGTGCCGACAAATGGTATCTTCAGAGTATCCAGCAGGACTTTTCTTCCATTCGGGTATGTGCCCCACTCATCATTTCGTTGCGACTTCCCATTAGAGAGCATATTTCGATCCTGTTCTCTAAAAAAATCTGCAATATCTGGAGGAAAAAGATCGAGGTCCGTTTTATTGACAATCTCCTGTTCCGTCTTACCCGTAAATTCTTCAAAGGCCTTATTGCAACCAAGATACATTCCCTCATCATTCTTATAAAAAATCAAATCAGGTATGGAATTAATCAGTAATAACAGCAAGGCACGTTCTTTCACTAATGCTTCTTCCGCTTGCTTTCTTCTTGTAATATCCAGATGAATTCCAACAGCTTTTAAAGGATTTCCAGAAGCATCATGTTTATACACCCTCCCTGCATCAAGTACCCAGATCCATTCCCCAGCTTTACTTCGCAGTCGGTGGATACTTTGGTAAACAGGTGTTTTTCCATCAAGATGATCAATAATCTTTTCTAAAACTTGTTCTTTTTCATCGGGATGAAGAATATTTTTCCAGGTGGATATTTCAGGTGTAAGCTCTTCGAGTGTATAGCCAAGCATCTCCGCCCAGCGACTATTATAATTCAACTGTCCGGAAGCTATATCCCATTCCCAGGTGCCGAGCGCCGCCCCCTCAATTGTAAGCTCAAGGAGTTCTTTATTATCCTGAAGTTGTTCCGTTGTTGTGTTGAGGATTGCAATAGTCTTTTGGACAGATTCACCGATACGATTAAATTCAACAAATGTTCCAGGTTGATAGATAGCTTCCTTTGGCGTCGTTGCAGCCATCTTTGTATAATTCAGTAGCATTTCCAATGCCGTTTCAATCTTTTTTCTTGCAAGAAACTCAAAGAAGATAAAGAGACACACAGTACAAAGAAGAGCAACTATCCCGAGACGAAGAAATGTTTTGCGCAGCCTCAGCTGTAAAGGGTCTGCATAGACAAGGATAATGTTAAGAGTTTCTGAATGAGTAAAGTCATATTCAAAATGACTTATAATGACAGGTTTTTGTTCTGCAGTTTCTGTATCAAATATTGATCTGTTAACTGTAATATTCCGTTGTTTTAAAGCGTTCCTGATTTCATCGGAGAGTGGATAATTTGCTGCTATTATTGTTTCGTCAACTTCAAGGGCAACAAAGAGGGCATTCACACTTCTATTCTGAATGGAGCGGGTTAAACTTTGATTGTCGTTAAGAACCACCCCGCCAATCAATAGACCAAGGACGAGTCCAGTTTCCTCATGAATAATACGCTTTCCCGCCAACATTAACCAAAGAGGACTCTCTCCATTTCCTGCATCGAGCAGATGCCATTGATCCAATAAGAATTCGGGGTCTATCTGTTCAGAAATACCTCGTGATTGAATGAAATCAAAAAACGGGGAATCATTTGTTATTACCGGACGATCAAGAGCAAAGGGGACAAAGCGCAGCAGGTCAAATTCATAGGTATTCCTCTTTTCCAAAACAGATCTGCTTTCTGCTGAGTTATACGTCGCTCCTTGAAGGGGAACCTTACCGAGATCAAACCGGATATCATCAAGAATAGTCATGAGATAGTTCTGTATACTATTCAACTCACTTGCGGTATTACTGTTACTAATTGTTATATTTAAATCCTGCTGGTCCTGGAAATTATTTTTGCTTTCCAGATAGATCCAAAGTATTAAAACCGACAATAAAATAAGCAAAGGTAAAAAAAGCATTCTGGCCAGAAATATTGGTACAGATATTGTTGATTTGTTGGATGCCATAATATCCGCTACTACCGCCCAGGGATCCCTGAATACCGAAAGGCTCTGCGTTTCAGTTCGTTTAACTTTTCCGGTGAACTCTCCTGGGTAACAAGGACAAACTCTCCGCTGAAAATGGTGGGAACTTCTTTTTGCCTTCCTGCTAGTTCCAGATGGATAGCCTCGGCCATAGCCACCCCATTATCATCGTTCATTCTCATAACCGTGACATCAATATCGCCAGCAGCAAGTGCAGCAAGTTCAGCATCACCTCCGCCCCAACCATTCACCACAACTTTCCCTGTCATTCCTCCTTCTGCAAGGCCCTCCACAGCACCGAATGCCACATCCGTTGCACAGGCGTAAATAAATTTCAGGTCTTCAATTTTGACTAGCCTGCTAAAAGTCGCAGCCTTTGCTTTTTCTCTTTTTCCATCGGTATAAAAAGAGGCTGCTATACGGGGCCCGTTATTCTGTTGCATCAAGCGCTGAAACGTATCTCCCCTCATGGCACTCACGTAGCCCTGAGAGTAATATAAAAGTCCGTAACTTCCATTATTTCCGAATTTTTCAAGAAAATAATCGGCAAGTATTCCAGCACCAATACTATGATCAAATCCAACATAAAAAGGCTGATGGTCCTCCCACTCGGCAAGAGGAGTAGTGATATTCTGAAGAAACAGCCGTGGTTTTTTCTTTGCTAGTATTCTTTCAATCAGACGTTTATGGCGATTGACATCAAGTGTGAAAACCAGATAATCCGGGTCTTCCTGTAACACTTCTTTAAGCAATTTTGCTTGAACTCTGGTCTCAACACCTCCGCCTTTTGTAAAATAATGATTAATTTCATAGCGAATATTTAATTCTTTCATCCGGCTCTCAAAGGATTGAAGGCTTCTCCTCCAATAATCCGAGACTTGCTCACCGGGATATATAAATGCAATTTTAACCTTCTGTTCTTGCTGAACGGAAGTTACAGGAGTCGCAACTCCATTCACCATCTCAGAAAATCGTTGAGAAATTCTTTTTTGTTCCGGGTGAATATCAAAATAATCTGCAACAGAAATATACCTGGTACTTATAATTTTGTTTTCACGCACATAATATTCACCAGCTACCAGAGACTGCACAGGCCAACTCAGACACACCCAAACCAGTATTCCTAAAATCCTTCTAAGTGGACTATTTTTCATTTGGGCAACTCCCTAAAACCTGAGTAAAAATGTATAGATTCTAAACCTTTTCTTTATCATAAAGCTTAACACAAGTCATCCCATTGACAGAAGCACTATCTTTAAAATTTTTCATGGGTCTATGTAGTCGCAAAAGTTTTACTTTTTGAGTATTATTTCCGAATTTTATTCCTTACTCTAAATTGTTGCACACTATCTCATGACTATACGAAGCTGCGTTACCCCACAGAAACAATTTATCTACGGCATCCATAAACCAGCTTATACCACTGCAAATCTCAGGGTTAAAAGTTGTATAAAGACTCTGGGCCACCTTGAATCTGATTCACCACTTTCAAATAGGGTGAATTTCCCCGATAATGATGTACAGGTGGAAAGTGCTGACTGGATTTTTGAAATCCCCAATCCACTAGCTTTCCGGGGAACCACCTTTATTGATAAGGAATGGGCAGATGCCAGTGCTGCAAATCCCGATCGAATTACTCTTCCAACACCCAAAAACATTTCTCTTTGTGATGTTCTTCGTCAGGAGCAGGTGCCCGATACCCTTTTTGACAAACTACCCTCTTCCCTTCATCTCACACTCGCCACCACATCAAATGATCCTAGGGACCTGATCAGACTAGCCGATCTCTGCTGCTCCATAGAAAAAAATGAGGATGGAGTCCCGACAGGACTTCGTTATGCACAGGAGACTAATGGCAGACCCCGCGCTGTCATACATAATCATGCCCTCTTTGAGGCAGTCGCAAACAATCCTGCGTTACCAGACAGCTATAAAGTTGTTATGGTTTTGCGACCGGGCGCTCAGGGTGGAAGTGAAATCATCGGGGAATTTAATGACGGGAAGAACACGCATGTTTTTGAATATTTAAGAAGAAACTCCTATATTGCAGGCGGTCACTATGCCGCGAATATGGCTGATGATGCCATACGATATTCAATTGAGCAGTTATCAGAAACGGATATGACAGGACTGCGCCATCTCTATTATCAACGAACCTTTATTCGCCTCGCAGAATACCTTGATATTCAGACAACTGATTCCAGGAAGCCTCACACTGCAGAGGCTCTTGAACAATTAAGAGAGAGGATACTACATCGAATTTCAGAGGGAGTAGAACCGGAGTTTTCGGCAACACTCTGGGGATGGAACTTTGGTTTTGACTATGCCCCGACACATTATCGTCTTCACGCCTCCCATCAGCAGATTCATCAGCAATACGCCATGCTCCCACAACGGGTGGATACATTCTGCGGTGATCCGAATGTTCCCCTTGGCACTATGCCCTCTTTTGGATGTGGAGATATGGTGGCGGAAGTACTACAGGATTACCACGATGGGACCAAAAGTGATTTCTTTTCTGACTATATTGATTGCATACGCAATAATGTCCGCATGGATGATAGAGATGATTTGGAATCAAGCCTAATTCTTTGGGAAGACGCCCATGCAGTTCTTTTCGTTCCAAAAGCTCAAACCTCCCAATGGGAACTGCAACTTTTAGCACTCAGGAATAATAAAGAAGAGATTATAGGCAACATTCTGGAGGCAGATACCGCCTCCAGAACATCGCTTAACAGGGGATTATTTCTTGCCCAAAAAGCCCTAGCGGGACTTGGAGCAAAGATGGTAACATCCATTGAATTTCCAAAACGAATTGGAAATTCTGCTGCAAAGAGTCAGCATTTGCTCTACAGCTTTTTGCCGAAGCTGCCAGAGTCTCCCGGAGCTTTCAGTGAAGCCCAGCTACGCTATATTAATGGTCACTACCCGGAAGATTTTGCTGCTGCCTGCAGGAAACAGATACAAAAACTGGAATGATGGCTTTTTAATGCTCAGTTTCTGTTTGCTGCCTCGTCAAAACCTTCTGAAAGCCTAACTGCTCCTGAACATTTATCACCAGTGGGCCACCGACATTTGCACCTAATTGGAGATCATCTTTTTCTTCGTCCTTTTTCAGTATCAAAAAGACACCAATATCAAGTGGATTATTTGCCTTAATAATCTGCACCTCCGTGTCATCAAGAAAGATATCATAATTTAAATCGTAGGACGTTGGGTCAACAAGCGTAAAGGTAACAACGGGTGCTTCACAGGATTCAAGCCAATATGCTGAAACTTTCCCATCATCCTTGTGAAAAATCTTGAAAGTAGTGTATTCTTCAAATCCGGGAATACCCTTGGGAAATGTGAAGATTTTTTCCGATTGAATTGATGGTTGTTGCTTCACTTTGCTTTGCATGCTCATAATCACTCCCTGATTGATTTAAAATAACAATAAATAGGACAATAAATGCCTCCGAACACTATTCGTATCGGTTGCAAATGATATTTTTTTTAGATTTTTCTTTTCAGGAGTTACTGCAATGGATTCAAATGGATTTTTTGGAAACTGGGGTGGAGCTTACATCCCGGAAGTGCTACATCAAACATTTCAAGAACTGAAGCTGGAATATGCAAAATGTCGTAAAGACCCTGCGTTCTGGCAGGAATATTTATCGCTGATGTCAACCTACTCATGCCGTCCCACGCCCCTGACTTATTCAGAAAACCTTAGCCGTCACTTTGGGGGAGCAAAAATCTATATTAAACGTGAAGATCTCAACCATACCGGCGCTCACAAGGCAAATAATGTAATGGGACAGGGTTTGCTCGTTAAACGTATGGGGAAAAAACGAATTATTGCAGAAACTGGGGCCGGACAACATGGAATGGCAACTGCCACCATGGCCGCAAAATTTGGGCTCGAATGCACTATTTATATGGGCGAAGAAGATGTACTTCGACAACGTCCCAATGTGTTCTGGATGGAAAAAATGGGCGCAACTGTTATTCCTGTCAAGGATGGCTCACGTACTTTAAAGGACGCAATTAATGCTGCCTTTCGTGACTGGGTGACCAATGTAGACAACACTCATTATGTTTTTGGTACTGCCTGCGGCCCTGCTCCTTTTCCTGAAATGGTTGCCTGGTTCCAATCCATTATTGGAATTGAAGCTGCTAAGCAGATCATGCAGTATCATACCAAAATGCCAAAGAGAGTCTATGCCTGTGTTGGAGGCGGCTCCAATGCCATGGGTATTTTCAAACGTTTTCTTGACGAAGATGGGGTCGAACTCATTGGCGTCGAAGGTGGCGGACATGGTGCTGACAGTGGAGCACATGCTATTCGTCTCTCCAGTCCCGATGCCACCCCGGGTGTTGCCCAGGGATATAAAACCATGTTTTTACAAAATGATGACGGACAAATGAAACATACCCATTCCGTGGCTGCAGGTCTTGATTACGTAGGAGTCTCTCCAATACTGAGCGACCATTGGGAAAACAATCGAGTTCGTTTTGAATCGGCCACCGATGATGAAGTTATGCAGGCCCTTGATCTTACCATGCGACTGGAAGGCATTATCCCTGCTCTTGAATCAGCACATGCCTTTGCTGGTGCTTTTAAAGAAGTTGGAGAACTCTCCACAGATGATGCTATTATCATCAATCAATCTGGCCGCGGTGACAAGGACATTTTCACAATTGCCCATGCCTTTGATGATCCCTCTTGGAAGAAATTCATTATTGATCGTGGAAAAGAATATAGTAAGTAAGGAATTTAGACTAAAGGAAGTTACAAAAAAAACCATTATATCCCTTTCAGCCTATTCATAATAAGGACAGAGCTCTATGCAGTTAGAACAGCAGTTACGTAAGAAATTACAAGAAAAAGAAATCCTTCTAATGACTCATATTGTTTTAGGGTATCCATCCCTTGACGTAAACCGTGACGTCATTCAGCAGATGGTAGACAATGGGGTTGATTGTATTGAAATGCAAATCCCCTTCTCAGAACCCATGGCCGATGGTCCGGTAATCGTAAAAGCCAACCAGGACTCTCTTGCCATGGGCACTAAAGTTGAGGATTGTTTTCAATTTGGTGCGGAAATGGTAAAAACACATGCTATTCCCTTTCTCTTTATGACCTACTACAACATCATCTTTAAATATGGTGAAGAAGCGTTTATGAAAAGGGCTGCGGAAAGTGGAATATACGGTTTTATTATTCCAGATCTTCCTCCTGAAATGGGAAAATCATTTCTTTTACTCGCTGAGAAATACAAACTTGCTCTTATTCTTATTTATACTCCCACCACAACCGATGCACGTATGCAGGAACTCAACACCCATGCAAAAGGTTTTATTTATTGTGCGGCAAGACGAGGTGTCACCGGGAATAAATCAGAATTGGATCATGATTTTGATGACTATCTCAACAGATGCAGAGCGGCAAGTAAGCTACCACTCGCCGTTGGTTTCGGTATCCAGAGCAAGGAAGATATTGATGCCTTAAGAGGAAAGGCCGATATGGCAGTTATTGGATCAAAAACCATTAAGCTGGTGGAAGCAGAAGGTGCTAAAGCCGTGGGACCTTTTATTGCCGGGCTTCGTTAAGCATGCTTTCCAGATACTATCGGTGTTTCCGCCAGTTAGGATGGGTAATGCCAAACTTTTTGACCTTATAATTTAACGCCCTTGGACTTACCCCAAGCTTTGTTGCGGCATTTTTCTGTACCCAGAGACACTCTTCAAGGGCGTTAAGAATTAACTCTTTTTCCTGACCAACCAACGAACCATTTACAGGTAGTGATGTTTGCCCAATCCCCCTGCTCACTCTTTTTTCAATTGGCAAAGAGAGATTATAGGTATCAATTAAATCATCATCCTCCAGAATCACCGCCCGCTCAATGGTATTTGCAAGTTGTCTGATATTACCAGGCCAACTATATTTACGGATCTGCTCAAGGGCCTTATCTGTAAACCCACGGACATCACTTCCCAGTGATACTGCATATTTTGTAAGAAAAAACTGGGCAAGCGGTAGTAAACACTGGTGCCGCTCCCGTAGATCCGGTAAACGTATCGGCAGAACATTAATCCGGTAATAGAGGTCTTCCCTGAACTTTCCGTTTCTTATCTGTTCGGGAAGGTCCTTATTTGTCGCGGCAATAACACGCACATCTGCATAAATGGTTTTATTTCCCCCCACACGTTCAAAACATTTTTCCTCAAGCACCCTGAGTAGTTTCGTCTGAAGTCCAAGGCTGATCTCACCAATCTCATCAAGAAAGAGGGTTCCCCCACTGGCTTGTTCAAAACGACCGACACGAAGTTTGTCAGCACTGGTAAAGGCACCCTTCTCATGTCCAAACAATTCTGACTCGAGCAGATCTTCAGGAATATTTGCACAATTGATTTTAATAAAAGGCTTCTGCTTTCGCGGACTGTTATAATGAACAGTTCCTGACAAAAAACTCTTCCCGGTTCCAGTAGCCCCCGTGATAAGAATAGTTGAATCGGTTTTAGCGAATTTTTCAAGGCTCTTCAAAACCAGCTTCATTGAAGAACTAAACGCTATCACATCATCGAAATGATATACAATATCTTGTTTATGTCGCAGGTATGCTATCTCATTGCGTAATGCTTTATTCTCAAAAGTTTTCTTGGTTGCCACCTCAAAGCGGGTCACAGATACCGGATGCACCAGATAGTCACAGGCTCCACTCTTAAGCGCCCTCACAACGACATCAGGTTTCTCTTCCTTCCCTATTATAATTATAGGAGTATGGGGGAGACGTTGATAAACATCCTCCAACAGAGGCAAACAGGCATTACAATCTTCCGCATAGAGAAATATCAGATCATATTCATTCCCTTTCAGTTCACCAAACAGTCTCTCCTGATCATGGCAAAAGGTAATTTTAGCACGCTCAGCAAGCGCTGTATTTATATTTTGACGACTTTCTTCTGGAATTGCATACGCTAAAATTGTATACATAAAGCTCCTTCGGGCTAAAACAATTTATAATTTCACATTTGTAACTCATCTAGAAAAAATCATATGTGAAAAAAATTCTCATTGCAAATAAAAAATCACTCTTCTTTCTGTACACACCCTGTACCTCGAAGATACAGCTATGGATCAGTCATACATAGATACGCCCTTTATGGAGCATGCTCTTCAGCTTGCACAATCTGCTTCCGACAGGGGGGAGGTACCGGTTGGCGCTATCCTAACACTCGACGACACCATTATAAGTGAAGGGCAAAATGCGCCTATTTCAAGCCATGACCCCACTGCTCATGCTGAAATTATGGCCCTGCGAAGTGCTGCTGTAAAGCTTCAAAACTATCGCTTACCCGGAACTACTCTATATGTTACGCTTGAGCCGTGCATTATGTGTATGGGAGCAATTATTCATGCACGGATAAAAAGACTGGTATTTGGAGCATATGATCTTAAAACCGGTGCTGCCATGTCCCGCTATACCATCGGTAGTGATCAACTTCTCAATCACCATCTTGAAATCAGTGGTGGAATATGTGAAATTGAGAGTGCAACACTTCTTAAGAATTTCTTCAGGGAACGACGTAATAGAAAAAAGTCCACATTCCCATGATATTTTTAGCACTCTCTTTGAGTTTTTGATTGCGTAATTTGTTTTCTCGGGATAAATAAGCACTCGATAAAAGTTTTTTTACTTTTTTCATGGAGGGGTGGCCGAGAGGCTTAAGGCGCACGCTTGGAAAGCGTGTGTACGCAAGTACCGTGAGTTCGAATCTCACCTCCTCCGCCAAACACAAAAGGGCCATGTAATTACTGCAATTACATGGCCCTTTTTTTAATGTTTTTTATTCAGGGATTGAACTCATTGCCGCAAATTTCGGTTCATGCAGCGGCAGCAGGATATCGGCTTCCTTCTTAATACGCAGCATAATATCATAGGCCTCATTGACATCAATATGTGTTCCTGGGGGAATAACCTCCATCTCCATGGCAGTAACCTGTTTTGGCGGATAAAAGTTTTCAAGCAGACAACAAAACCCCGTTATAATTGCTTTCCCAGCAGTTGTGTTAATCTCAACAGACAGGCCGCCAGCTGTATGCGCTGGAGTATGAATAACGCGAATCCCCGGGACTATTTCACAATCTCCAGCAATACTCTTTATCTGATTATTTTCACTTACCTCAAAAATAAAATCCTCAAGATAGCGAAAGTCAAGTGGATGTGGGTCGCGAATATGTTTCAGCTCCAATTCATGCACATATATCTTTGCGTTAATGCATTTATAATCATTCTCACAATGATCATTGTGAAGGTGTGTGTGGATCACGATATCAATATCTTCAGGTTTTAGTCCCCACAGAGCCAACCCATCCTCAAAGGTCACAATCTTCCCACCAATGGCTTTTTCCCTATCCTCTGATATTATCGGATGCATTTCTCCTGTATCCACCAGAATTTTTTTATCCCCTCCTTCGAGGTACCAGCAATAGATTGGAATAGTATAGGATTTGCCATAATCATGTTGGTATGTCATCATCCCCTTATCAAAGACTTTGGTACCCATCACTATGGGATGGACAGTAAAAGTTGTCATATGCACCTCCAGACTGGATTTTTTGATGAAAATTCCTTATAGTTGCTAGCAAACCATGCTTCTGTCTGATATCTCAAGAATTTAAAGAATACATTAAATATAATCAGATTCAACTTTTTTCTAATTCTTACTGATCTTATGCTCATATGAAACCCTATACAAAACTCGATCAACCCGAGATTCTCTCTTCTATTTTCTATCCACGAAACTGTGCAGTGTCCCCTTTGCCAAAAAATGCCATTGACGTAGCTATTGAGACCGCACCCGATGTTGTAATAGGATGTAGATTTTACATCCATGATCCAGCCAGCCCCAATATTATATTCTTTCATGGGAATGGCGAAATCGTCCCAGACTATGATGATATCGGTCCACTTTACAACCATGCAGGAATAAATCTACTGGTCACCGATTATCGTGGCTATAGCTGGAGTGATGGCAGCCCAACTGTTTCATCAATGATTAAAGATGCTGACATTCTTTTTACCGAAATCCAGAACTGGCTCCAATTCAACAACTACAGTGGTAAAATTTTCCTTATGGGGCGTTCACTCGGATCCGTTCCAGCAATTGATCTGGCCACAACGCATGAGGAAGATATTAAAGGACTCATCATTGAAAGCGGCATTGCAGATACCATTCCCCTTGCAAATGCGCTCGGCATCAATACGGACAACATCGACTTTACCGAAGATGATGGTTTCCGGAACATTCAGAAAATTAAAACCATTACAACCCCTACTTTTATATTTCATGGTGCGCTGGATGAAATGATTGCAGCCGATGAAGCAGAAAAGCTGCAATCATTCAGTGGTGCGCGTACCAAAGAGTTTGTAGTCATCCCCGGAGCCACCCATAACACCATGATTGTAACAGGGGGAAAACTCTATTTTGAAACCATTAAAAAGTTTATCGACAAGGTCACCGGAGTAACAAACTGGCGCCGTCGCAGAAAAACCACAAACACCTATTCATCGGAGTAAGCATGCCGGCAATCAAAGCACTTAAAAACATTTCTTTTCCCTTCCTTCTTATCGGTCTGATAACCACTCTTTTGCTCACCTCCTGCGTTTCCACGCAAAGTGGGCCGAAAACTATCCATATTACACCTAATCCAGCTATTTTACGAGTTGGAGTATCTACTAATTCACCTCCGCTTATTTATTCGGCTAATAAGAAAATCACTGGACTCGAAGCTGAGTTTGCCAAAAAGTTAGGACAATTCACCGGAAGAAAGGTCAAATTCGTAGAATTAAAGTGGAAAGATCAGATACCAGCTCTTGAAAAAAATCAAATTGATATCATTATGTCAGGGATGTCGATTACTCCGGCAAGAGAATACCGGATATCATTTGCGAATCCCTACCTTCGTTCCGGGCAGATTCTTCTGGTTCGGCTTGGGGAAAAAGCTCGTTTTGCCACTGGTATTTACAGCCTGATGAATTCTAACTACATCATAGGAACAGTGAAGGATACCACTGGAGATCTTTTTATTACAAAGACTATTAATGGGGTCAAAATAAAATCCTATCCAAAATCAGCAGATGCCGTTAAGGCACTGATAGCTAAAGACATTGATGCTTTAGTCTACGATGCCCCCATGGTCTGCCATTATGCTGCAGTCAATGAGAATAACAAACTTACTCCAATCCTTACCCTGGCCACTGAAGAATATATTGCCTGGGGTATACGCAAAGAAGACAGCAAACTGCAAAGTCAGGCAAATGCCCTGCTTCAGAAGTTAAAGGATCAGAACGAGCTCCCTCGCATGATACGTACCTGGATTCCTTACATGTAATCAACCCTAAAAATTTTTCAACCAGCCAAAGCTCATGGAACAAAATACGAAGAAAAGAGAAGATTATCTCAGTTGGGACGAATATTTTATGGCCGTGGCACTTCTGTCGGCCCAACGCAGCAAAGATCCATCCACCCAGGTGGGTGCCTGTGTTGCTGATGAGGATAATAAAATTGTAGGAGTTGGGTATAACGGTTTCCCCTGGGGATGTTCGGACGATGAACTTCCCTGGGCCCGTAACGGCGAATATCTTGACACCAAATATCCCTACGTTTGTCACGCTGAACTGAATGCGGTGCTCAATGCCACCTCACGGAACCTAAAAAACTGTAAAATTTATGTTGGACTCTTTCCTTGTAACGAATGCACAAAGGTGATCATCCAGTCAGGAATTAGTGAAATTGTTTATCTTTCTGATAAATATGCAGAAAGCGATTCCGTAAAAGCATCCAAACGCATGCTTGATAAATCAAAAACAAAATACAGACGTTTTGAGGGGCGTGGGAATGAAGTGATCCTTAAACTGTAGGCTACCTGTCCTGATTCGTACAAAACCAATACTCAGAAACTTTCCTTTTGGCAGACATTTCTAAAGTGGAGATCACCTATCCCAATGTTCACTCCGCTCAAACGCTGGTCACATGATAATCTCGTCAGCTTCCAGCTGAGTTTTTTTTGGGCCACTGTAGCTCCTTTGCTTATACAACGCCTTCAGACCTCCAGGTAGTCAATAATACTTTCAGCGGCAAGTCGTCCTTCAGCAATGGCTGTGACCACGAGATCGGAACCGCGGACTGCATCACCCCCGGCAAAGACTTTGGGGTTGCTGGTCTGAAAGGGGAAGAGGCTCTGCTTTGGGGCCTCAATGAGCTGTTTTTCATTCAGTGAAATGTTGTTTTCCAGTAGCCACTGTGGCGGGCTGGGTCGAAACCCAAAGGCCATGATTACCGCATCAGCAGGAATTTCAGCCTCTGTACCAGGGACTGCTTCTGGTCTTCTGCGGCCTTGTTCATCCGCTTCAGCAAGGATAGTGCTCACCACCTGCAGTCCAGTAATCTGGCCGTTTTCTCCCTTGAGCAGCCCAAGTGGCTGTAGGTTCCAGAGGAAGCGAACACCTTCCTCCTCACCATTTTGGACTTCCCTTGCCGAGCCTGGCATGTTTTCCCGATCCCGCCGGTAAACACAGGAAACATCCGCAGCCCCCTGGCGGATAGCGGTCCGCAGACAGTCCATGGCCGTGTCACCTCCGCCAAGAACCACCACTCGTTTTCCCTCCAGATCCACATAGGGGAATGACTTGCGTCTTAGATCCATGAGGTGATCTGTGTTGGCTATCAGATAGTCTAGGGCATCATATACCCCTGTGCTATCCTCGTTGGGGAGATTGGCACGGATAGGGCTGTAGGTGCCGGTTCCGACAAAGAGGGCATCATAATCGTTGAGGAGATCACTAAAAGGGAGGTCGGTACCTATATCCACATTGAGACGGAATTCAATCCCCATTTCGCTGAAAATTTCCCGCCGCAGGGATATGATCCCCTTATCCAGTTTAAAAGAAGGGATACCAAAGGTAAGCAAGCCACCAATTTCAGGATGCCTGTCAAATACCACGGGCTTGACTCCATTACGAATTAACACATCTGCACAGGCAAGTCCTGCAGGCCCTGCACCGATCACTGCCACCTTCTTTCCAGTGCTCACTACCTTGGAAAGGTCGGGACGCCAGCCCATGGCAAAAGCCGTATCAACGATATATTTTTCGATATTGCCAATGGTGACAGCGCCATAATCTGTATTCAGAGTACAGGCTCCCTCACAGAGACGGTCCTGAGGGCAGACCCGGCCACAGATTTCCGGCAGACTGTTGGTCTGGTGACAGAGTTCGGCCGCCTCAACAATACGGCCCTGATTAGCAAGTTCCAGCCAGTTAGGAATATAGTTATGAACTGGACATTTCCACTCACAGTAAGGGGTGCCGCAACCAAGACAACGATCGGCCTGCATCTGTACCTGAGCCTTACGAAAAGGATCGTATATTTCCACAAACTCGTTGCGTCGTCGCTCAAGTCCTTTTTTTCGGGGATCAACTCGATCTACTTCAATAAATTGGAATACATTCTGGTTCATATATCTTCCCTTACTGGATTACAGCCAGAGTTTCTTTGGGCGAGTTCCCCTGATGACCCAACAGAGTCGTAACATCTGCTGTCTTTGTTTTAACCAACTTGAAATATTCAAGGTAATGGTCATCAAAACCGTGCAGGATCTGTTCAGCTCGAGAACTATCGGTTTCCTGATAGTGACTGTTGATGATTCCCCGCAGGTGTTCCTGGAGTATAGGATGCCCTTCTAGGGATAAGAGTTCGACCAATTCCGGATTCACTCTTGATTGCAATTTACCAGATTCATCAAGGATATAGGCAAATCCCCCAGTCATTCCCGCACCAAAATTAACTCCTGTTTCTCCAAGGATGGTGACGATACCGCCGGTCATATATTCACAACCGTTATCACCAATTCCTTCTACCACGGCAGAAGCCCCAGAGTTCCTGACCCCAAACCTCTCTCCTGCCTGTCCTGCTGCATAGAGCTGACCGCCTGTGGCCCCGTAGAGACAAGTGTTGCCCATGATAACCGCCTGATGACTCTTATAACTTACCCCAAGAGGTAACCGGATAACCAGCTTGCCACCGGCCATTCCCTTGCCCACATAGTCATTGGCATCACCGGTAAGTATCATATGGAGGCCGCCTGCATTCCAGGCCCCGAAACTCTGCCCGGCAGTACCGTTGAAGTACAGCGTGATGGGAGTCTTTTCCATGCCTGTATTCCCGTGACTATTGGCAATTCTTCCGGAAAGCCTGGCACCCACCGTTCGATCAGTATTGCGGATGGGGAAGCTCCCAGTTCCTCCCGTTGCTATCCTGGCTGCATCTGCAAAGCGCTGTTCGATCTCAAGGTTAAGTTGCCCCGGATCATTAGGAACATTTTTTTCCAGAAAAAAGAGAGCACCGGTTTTTTTGGGCTGGGGACTTTCCAAAAGGGAACCAAGTTCGAGTTTTTGTTGTTTAGAGGAGATGCCATCCACCTCCTCAAGCAGATCAGTTCGACCGATCAGATCAGTGAGTTGCTGAACCCCGAGCTCGGCCATAAGCATCCTGGTCTCCTGCACCATGAAGGAGAAATAGTTCATTACCATATCTGGGACTCCGCTAAAGTATTTCTTACGCAGAGTTTCATCCTGAGTGGCTATTCCAGTGGCACAGTTATTGAGGTGGCAGAGACGAAGGAACAGGCAGCCAAGAGAGATGAGCGGTCCGGTGCCAAAACCAAAACTCTCGGCACCAAGAATTGCAGCCTTGATGATATCGAGTCCGGTTTTCAGGCCACCATCCACCTGGAGCCGTACCTTGTGGCGGAGGCCATTGGCAACGAGTGCCTGCTGGGTTTCAGCCAGGCCCAGCTCCCACGGACTCCCTGCATATTTTACTGAACTGAGCGGGCTGGCCCCGGTGCCGCCATCCCCGCCGGAGATGGTGATCATGTCGGCATAGGCCTTGACCACTCCACTTGCAATGGTACCCACCCCAGGCTCCGAAACCAGCTTGACGCTGATTTGCGCCTTGGGGTTTAATTGTTTGAGATCAAAGATCAGCTGTGCCAGATCTTCAATGGAGTAGATATCATGGTGCGGCGGTGGCGAAATGAGGGTTACTCCCGGAACAGAATAGCGTAGCGCTGCGATCTGGGAAGTCACCTTGTGACCAGGAAGTTGTCCGCCTTCTCCAGGTTTTGCTCCCTGGGCCATCTTAATCTGGATGACATCGGCGTTCATCAGGTAATGAGGGGTGACACCAAAACGCCCGGAGGCCACCTGTTTGATCCTTGAGACGCGCTCGGTATTGAAGCGCTGCGAATCTTCACCACCCTCTCCGCTGTTGGAATAACCGCCAAGGCGATTCATACCTATAGCCAGTGCCTCGTGTGCCTCCTGACTCAATGCCCCAATAGACATGGCAGCCGAATCAAAACGACTGTAGAAATTTTCAGCAGGTTCTATGGAGTCGATGGGGAGAGGAGTGATTCCTTTTTTCAGTTGCAGGAGATCACGGAGACAGGCAATGGGCCGATTGTTCACATGGTTAGAGTAGATCTGGTAGTCTGCAAAAACACCACTGCGCACCGATTTTTTCAAGGATTGGATCACATCGGGGTTGTAGGCGTGATACTCCCCTCCGTGGATATACTTGAAGAGTCCGCCCCGAGGCAGGGGCTTGTGGAGCCTCTTCCAGCCATAATGGGCCAGTTTTTCCTGCTCTTGCTGAAAATCTGCAAAGCCTGCTCCTGCAATGCGACTAACCACGTCGGTAAAACAGAGCTCGGTGACCTCTTGGGCCAGTCCCACAGCTTCAAAGAGCTGTGAACACCTGTAGGAGGCGATGGTGGAGATACCCATTTTTGACAGAATCTTAAGAAGCCCTTTATCAATCCCCTTGCGGTAATTAGAAATCGCTTGCCTGAGACTTACATCCAGTGTCCCTTCGTCCACCATCTGGGCCAGTGATTCATAGACCAGATAGGGGTAAACAGCGGTTGCTCCCACCCCTAAGAGTACTGCAAAATGGTGCGAATCCCGGACGGTTGCAGTTTCCACAAGAATATTGGCATCGCAGCGCAGGTTGTTTTCCACCAGGATACGTTGTACAGCACCGACTGCCATGGCAGCCGGGATGGGAAGCGTATCATGGCTGATAGAGCGATCCGAGAGGATAAGCAGGACAGCGCCCTGTTGTGTCTTTTTTACCGCCTGGTCACAGAGGTCCTCGATGGCGTATTTGAGCCCTCTTTTAGGGTGATAGTTAAGATCAAGAATCGCGTTTTTGTAATGGGACTGGTCGAGTTGCAGGAGTTGCTGTAGATCGCTGTAGACAAGTACCGGTGACTGAAACATCACCCGGTAGGCATGTCCCTGTACCTCGTCAAAGACATTCTGTTCCTGGCCTATGCAGGTGGCAAGGGACATTACATGTTTCTCACGCAAGGGATCTATGGGGGGATTTGTTACCTGGGCAAACATCTGGCGGAAATAGTCATAGAGACTCCGCTCTTTAGTGGACAATACAGCCATCGGCGCATCATCGCCCATGGAGGCAACTGGCTCCTGGCCAGTCTCCCCAAGTACCCTGACAACCTGCTCCAGCTCTTCATTGGAGTAGCCAAAGATTTTTTGATAGAGGAGGAGACGATCATCATCGAGTGATCTGGACCCACCTGCAAGCTCCATATCATGATCAAAAGAGCGCAATTGTTTACAGCATGTTGCCATCCACTGTTTATAAGGATAACGGCCTTTGAGTTCCTGATCTATATCCCAGGAGGTCCAGCGCTTACCGGTAAGAGTATCGATCACAAGCAGTTCACCGGGTCCCACCCTGCCCTTTTCTACGACCTCATCCGGCTCATAGTCCCAGATCCCAACCTCTGAGGCAAGGGTGATAAGCTGGTCCTTGGTCACCACATAGCGAGCTGGTCTCAGCCCATTGCGGTCAAGACCACAGGCAGCAAAACGACCATCACTGAGCACTACCCCTGCCGGGCCGTCCCAGGGTTCCATGTGCATGGAATTAAAATCATAAAAGGCACGGAGATCCGAATCCATATTGGGATGGTTTTGCCAGGCGGGAGGGATCAGGAGCCTGAAGGCCCGGAAAAGATCCATACCTCCTGCCAGAAAGAGTTCCAGCATATTATCGAGGGCTGAAGAGTCGGAACCCGAACTGTTCACAAAGGGCATGGCATCTGCCATATCGGGTAGCAGGGGCGATTTGAACTTATAAGAACGGGATCTGGCCCACTGTCTGTTGCCGGTAATGGTATTGATTTCGCCATTATGGGCAAGATATCTAAAGGGTTGAGCTAGGGGCCATTTAGGCAGAGTATTGGTGGAAAAGCGCTGATGGAAAAGGCAGATGGCCGATTGCATCCTGTAATCGGCAAGATCCGGATAAAAAGCAGGCAAATCGACGGGGAGGCAGAGCCCCTTGTACACGATGACTAGATTGGAAAGGCTGGCGATGTAAAAATCAGGGTCATCCGTTATCCGCTTTTCTACGCGGCGGCGCACAAGATAAAGACGTCTCTCCAGATCCTTTGAACCCCAGCCAAAGGGCCCGTTAATGATGACCTGGGCAATATCTGGCATGTTTTGCCGGGCCAAATCACCCAAGACCTCGGGCTGAACCGGGACACTGCGCCAGGCCACAACGGTGAGGGTCTCTTTTCTCAGTTCCTCATTGATTATCTGGCGAGCGAGATCATTCTTTGCCTCATCCTGACTCAGAAAGACCATGCCAACAGCGTATCTGCCACCCAGGTTCCATCCCTCTTCTTTGGCAAGGGCCTGAAAAAATGTGTCCGGTTTTTGCAATAACAGGCCGCAACCGTCACCGGTTCTGCCGTCCGCTGCAATGCCTCCGCGATGGGTCATCCTGGCAAGTGAGGTAATGGCAGTACGAACCAGTTTATGACTCGCCTCTCCTCCCATATGGGCTATAAGGCCGAAACCGCAGTTATCTTTCTCTAAATCCCGGTCATATAAGGGCATGTTTTCCTCTTCAGATTCCCGATTGCATTGATAAACTATTACGTTTTTTCAATGAACCATATCTGGAAAAACAAGTCACCATTCTTTCGATAGAAGGGGCTGTGATATCGTTACAGAAAACGGAAGTTAATTGAGCCACATTCGTATCAGCTATAGTGGATCCTGCAAATGAGACAGTATGTTAAGGTGTATTTCCAATCAAAAGGAGACGCCGAATGGGAAGAAAGAAATACAGCAAGGAATTGAAGGCCCAAATAGCCTTAGACGCCATCAAGGGC
>Ga0208901_1000365_pt1 | contig 24223 bp, 22 predicted proteins | sample AntAceMetag02UKF_FD_184764 | JGI IMG/M metagenome (GOLD analysis project Ga0208901, IMG submission 184764) | Saline lake microbial communities from Ace Lake, Antarctica - Antarctic Ace Lake Metagenome 02UKF (SPAdes) (version 2) | ecosystem: Environmental > Aquatic > Non-marine Saline and...
CGGGTAAGCGAGCATGCGAGACTCCGGGTAAGCGAGCATGCGAGACTCCGGGTAAGCGAGCATGCGAGACTCCGGGTAAGCGAGCATGCGAGACTCCGGGTAAGCGAGCCTGAGAGACTCCGGTACCAATTTTTACTGGATCCCGGATCGGTGTCCGGGATGACTCGACGACGCAAGCGGCGGGCTATTTGACCCTCGCTTCGCAATAAAAAATTATGGCAGCAACCCTGGTATTTTCATGTAGGTTCTCAATAAATTCGGGTGGATTTTATCCGTCAGGATTTTATAAAAGGCTTACGCCTAAACTCTAAAAAGACAATGGCTTTTTTCAATCGATTTCAAACCTGATTCTATTACGGGTACCCGAACTTATTGAGAAATTACCAAAAAAGAGGAGAAATAGATGAACAAAGCGAAGATCCTACGCTCAAATGAGTGTGAAATTGTCGAGGGAGATTGGGGATACCTCACGTGGTATGCCAGTAACAAACTCGGGAATTCTGATGAAATGACCATCGGAAAGTGTGTTATCAATCCCGGTTGTGAGAACCCGCTGCACAGTCATCCGAACTGCACGGAAATTCTGGTCGTTCTGCGCGGCAGTATCATGCATGTGATCGAAGAAGGAAAAGAAGTCGAACTTACAGAAGGGGACGTTATCACACTTCCCTCTAATCTGATACATAAGGCGCGCAACACAGGTAAAGAAGACGCCGTTCTCATGATCGCTTTCCCTTCAGCAGATCGCGAGACCAAGGGAGAATGAAATTAGAGCGCATAGCCTAAATGAATAATTTCCACCACGAAGGGCACGAAAAACACGAAGAATGCAATTTGACAAACTGTTCCCTTTGAGTGCTTTCCATGCAGAAGATCCTCTGCCCCTTTTGAAAAAGGGGCAGAGGGATTTGGCGGAGAAATGTCATTCAATGGGCAATGGGAAATAAGCCCGGATGCATTATGACTGCTGTTTCAAATAGGGCTGGCTGCCATTTCAGCCAATAATAATTTCATCTAACGAGCGTTTTGGCACGTGATGGACATCTTCGTCGTCACGCCAGTATTTGATGTTTCCATCAGAGCCCACGGTATCTATCACAACCGTCTCTTTTGGTTTGCCAAGGGCCAGAGCAAGCAGTATTTCATAACGAGGGGGGATGTCCAGGTCATGTCTAAGTCTCTCCTTGTTGATTGTGGCAATCATACACCCACCAAAACCTCTTGAAGCGGCGCCCAGAATAATGGTTTGAGCTGATATTCCGTGGTCCCAGGCAACTGACTTACTTATCTCAGTGTCACCCAAGAGAATAACATAAGCGGATGGCCTCTCCCCTTCTTCCGGGCCTGGCCAGTCTTTGAGATAAGCGGCCCAAACAAGATTCCGGAAAATCAGGGCGTTCTTTTCGGGGTCAGCTGAAAGGATATACTTCAGCGGCTGTAGATTCCCCCCTGATGGGGAGTACCTGGCGAGGTCCACAAGTTCTCTTAACGTATTCATTCCGATGGCGGTTTCCTGATAAAACCTCCTGTAACTTCTGCTTTTTCGTATTACATCATCAAACATCATATCCTCCTTTTAAAATTCATTTGATTTAATAAGGCTAATGGTTCTGGAGAAATTTCCGGCCCAGCATGGCCGCGCCTTTTAGAGAAGATTCCTTCTCGAAAAGGTATTCACTGTTTTTCAGCCATTGCTTTTTGGCACGGATCAAGGCCGGATTCACAGCTCCTCCGGAGACCAGAATTCTGTCTTTCAGAGGCATTTCAATGGAGACTTCTTTCAAATTCTCTCGCTGATACCGGCATAGACCTCTCACCAAAGCAGCAAGCAATTCAGCCCGGGAAGTCTCCTGGGTCAACCCCCTGAATTCAGCTTTCAGGGGGTCCAGTGAGTAACGCGACCCCATCAGGTAAGGGACATAAATAACGCCACTTTCTTTCTCCAGCCACTCATCTATGGCCAGCGGCATGAAATCCTCGAAAAACTCACGATCCCTCATCTCAGAGCAGAAAAGACTTTTGAACCATTCGAAAGCCTTGCCTCCGGCATTCATCACGTAAAAGGAAAACCAGCGGTCTGGGAGCACATGGGTCCGAATATTGTAATTCTTGGAAGGAAAGCATTTCGAGAGGCAAACCATGGTGATTTCACAGGTACCGTTGATGTTGAAGATTTCGCCGGGTTCCCGTAAACCAACGGAAAAGGCGGCCAGAACAGCATCATTGCCGCCGATCAAAACAGCCGGTTCCTTTTTCATACCAAATTGGTCGGCAAGATTTTTTTTCAAACGGCCGGTGCTTTGGTAGGCCGGTATCAGTTCGGGCAGCTGATTTATCGACAGTCCAAATTCATGAAGGGTATCTTCACACCAGGTCAAATCATTGCTCACGGTGTTGTACATTGCCGTCAGGGAGGCGGAAGAGGGATCCATGGCAAATTTTTCGGAAAGCCATTTTGCCATAAACGTGTTGGAGTGCCCGAAGACATACGTTTTCTTAAATATATCAGGGAGATTATCTTTAATCCACAAAAGGCTGGCCAGCGAGCAACCACCGGCAACAGGCATATTTCCTGTGGTATGTAACAGCCGGGTCATCCCGATTCTGCGAATAATGTCCTGAGCTTGTACCCGGGAGCGCTGGTCCAGCATGAGAATGGCCGGGTAAAGGGCCTTCCCCTCACTATCCATGGCCGTAAACCCAGGAGTGGTGCCGGAAAGGGAAATAACCTCAATTGCAGGCATGAACTCAGCCATCTCTTTACATCCATCTGCAAATGCCTGTTGCCATTTCTCAGGCTCAATATCGCTGAAGAGTCCATCATTGTACGTATTGATTGCATACTCTTGAGAGTATTGTCGGATCAGTTCAAGAGCATTGCCGTTTTCTTTGAAAACGCCCATTTTCATGGCCGTAGTACCAACATCAACGCTGAGGGTCGTCATATCTACCTGCTCCTTTGAATAAAAAAAGGATCTTGCCTTTTCAGCTCTACGCCGATTAGCGTGAAGAATCCTTTTTTCGGGAACTGAGGTGTCAGGTTTCGGGTGTCAGGTTTCAGTATCTGCTATTCCTAATTTTCTGGTTCCAACAACCACAACTATTGGTTACTAAGTTGAATAGGATGAATGCGGCCAGGTTTTTTCCTGACACCTGACACCTGGAATCTAATTATCCACCAGATTTTTTCACCCTATATCCTGACCTGGACAGCTCTTCCATGAGCAAATCCCGGTGATCACCTTGAATTTCAATAACTCCTGATTTAATGGTGCCCCCTGTCCCACATTTTTGTTTCAACTGCTTGGCCAGTTTTTTTAGCGCCTGTTCATCAAGAGGAACACCTGTAATTAAGGTCACGCCCGAACCTTTACGTCCTTTGGTTTCTCGTCCCACCCTCACAATGCCGTCATCAGGAATTCCACGCTTAGTATTCCGACAGACACATTGGGAGATCGGTTTACCACACACAGGACAACCTTTCCCAAACTCGGTGGAATATACGATACCTGCATTCGACTTTTTTTTTGATTTCATGGATCCCTCTCTGCAGACCTCGTCAAATAGTTAAGTGGTCGACTTGTTGAGTTGGAAAATAAGCACGTGAAATCAACATATTACCGATCCAAATCCATCAGGTATCCAATTTTGAAGCAAAAAGATCAAAATCAAACCATAACGACCACTTAACCTCTAAACAACTAAACCACTTAACGAGGTCTGTTCTGGATGGAGTTGGTCTATTTTTTCCGCTTATTGCGAAGATAAAGGGCCTTTGATTTGGTGGTACCAATCTGCCTTGCTTCCATATCAAAAAGCTTTGTTGCGGAAACCAACTCACCCAGTTTTCCATACCCGTAATTGCGCGGGTCAAACTCAGATGACTGTTTCGCGATGTTACTGCCAACAGAGGCAAGATGAGCCCACCCACTTTCATCGGAGGACGCATCCACTGCATTACGCAGCAGGTTTACCAATTTCGTATCCTTTTTTAACTGGCTGCTGGTTTTTTTGGCAATCGCTTCACTTTCATCAGTCTTCGCACGAAGGACCTCTGTATAAATGAATTTATCACAAGCAGAAACAAAAGCCGAAGGCGTCTTTTTCTCACCAAAACCATACACTAATAATCCTGATTCCCTGATTCTTGAGGCCAGCTTCGTAAAATCACTGTCGCTCGATACGATGCAGAATCCGTTAAAATTGTTCGTATACAATAAGTCCATTGCATCAATAATCATCGCGCTATCGGTGGCGTTTTTCCCTTTTGTGTAGGCAAATTGCTGCACTGGCTGAATAGAATGTTGCAACAGGACCTCTTTCCATCCCTTCAGGCCGGGAGCCGTCCAATCGCCATAGATCCTCTTAACACTGGCTGTCCCGTAATTTGCGATCTCTACCAGTAAACCATCTACAATGCTTGGTTGAGCATTATCCGCGTCTATAAGAACTGCCAGCTTGTCTGTATTTTCCATAGTTTTCTACTCTCCCGAATTCGTCTAAGGCTCTTAATCATAGTATATCACTACCATATTCGACAAAATGAGTCAAAAACCAGCGTTCAACCTATTTTGGATCATGTTCGAACCACGGATTATCGTGATTTTTTCGAAGAACGCGATTTTGAACGGGATATCCTTTTCCCCGCCTTTTTTTTCCTGCCGGATCGGGATTTCGATTTCCGTCCCGAGGTTTTGCCGGAGCCTGTTGTCTTTGCAGCACAGGTTTGGGATCGCTCTTTTGACGCATTTTTTCCGGCAACCAGTTCCTTTATGGCCGGGTCTGCTCTTTTTTCACTGGAAGGGTTATTGGGGCGAAAGAGAATAAAATCCGGAACGTCGCTCCCCTCTGTATAACCGTCAATCTTTTCCACCGGGATCTTCTGCTTCAAAAGCTTTTCAATGGCATGAAGATACGGTTTTTCTTCGTGACTTACCAGGGAGACGGCAATGCCGCTTACACCTGCACGGCCGGTGCGCCCGATACGGTGAACATAATCTTCGGGAACACCCGGCATATCGTAATTGACCACATAGGGCAGGTTGCTGATGTCCAGGCCTCTTGCGGCCACATCCGTTGCCACGAGGATGCGGATCTCACCGTTTTTAAACGCCTTCAGGGTCCGTGTCCGAAAAGATTGGCTCTTATTGCCGTGCAGGGCAACAGCGCTGATCCCTTGTGCGACGAGTTTCACCGTCAGCTTATCTGCCCCGTATTTCGTGCGGGTAAAAACCAGTACCTGGGTCCAGTTTCCTTTGGCGATCAGATGGATAAGAAGTGTTCGTTTATTCAATCGGTCCACCAGGTGAACCTTCTGAACAACCGATTCTGCCGCCATATTGTCGGGCGTCACCTCAATAAATTCTGGGTCCTGCAGCATTTTTCCGGCAAGATTCCGGATTTGCTGGGTGTAGGTAGCGGAAAAAAGCATGGTCCTGCGCTCAGTTGGAACGAGATCGAGGATCTCGGAAATCTCCTCACTGAATCCCAGATCCAGCATTCTATCCGCCTCATCGAAAACCAGAAACTCTATGCGGGAAAGATTCAGACGCCTCCGAGCGACAAGATCCAAAAGGCGGCCCGGTGTGGCCACAAGAATATCGACACCACGCTTCAAGCGACTGATCTGAGGATGAACAAGAACCCCTCCGTGAACCACGGTGCATCGCATGGTGGCTCTCCTTGCATAGGCCTTGATACTCTCTCCCACCTGAAGCGCCAGTTCCCGTGTGGGGGTCAACACAAGTGCTCTGGGATGTCGCCCCTTGCCGTCCTGACGACTAAGAATTTCGACCAAAGGAAGTGCAAACGCATCTGTTTTTCCCGTTCCGGTCTGGGCGCGGGCAAGAATATCCCGTCCTTCGAGAATAATAGGAATGGCCTTGCGCTGTATGAGGGTCGGGGCAATGTACCCTTTGGACTTAATGGCTTTAAGCAGTTCGACCCGAAGGCCCAGCAGTTCAAATGACATGGTATAATCCTGTGTTGATAGTTTTTAATTCAGTTAGAACCGATAGTTTTTAAAACAATGTGTTTTCATATGCTTATATTTGAAATACCCCTCGTTTCCGCCATGAATGCCATTTGCCCTGCAGCATTGGCAGGAGGCGTGCGGCGAAGAGCTTGAGATTTCAGGATCAATTGAATGGCTTCCTCCGGACAGGCCGCTACGCACAGCCCACAACCTATGCACCGGTCCAGGTTGATCTCAGCCAATTCATCCTTATTCATTTTAATCGCTCCTATCTGGCATCTTTCCAGACAGGTTTCACAGCTGCTGCATTCTTTCTGGTCCACTTCGGCGAAATAGTTAGAAAAAACCATTTCCGCCGGTTTCGGGTGTCTGTTCAGGGAAGTCAGGACGCCGCAGCAATCACTGCAGCAGTTACACATTCCTCCGGGATTCACGGATGTAGCCGGCTGGGTAACCAGGCCGGACTCCTGGGCTTCGGTCAATATTTTTATGGCTTCATCCGTCCCGACCTCACGTCCTATACCCCTATCGACATAGTACTGTCCCATGGACCCGAACATGAAACAAGCCTCAAGGGGCTTATCACAGCCCTGATTGACCAGTTTTTTCTGCTTTCTGCAGATGCAGTCGGTGACCACTATCTTGTCGGCCTTTCGGAGGATCTCGCTCGCGTCCTCATAGGCCGCGACATTGTGCATGACCTCTATTGTACGCTGAACAGGGACCGTGCGCAAGAAAGCGGCCGCCCCCGTAGTCATCGCCTTATGGAATCCCTCCTGCATGTATTTCTCCACCAGACCTGCAAGACGGCGACCCAGATTTCCAATCTGAAACTCGAACAGCCCGTGTACGAAAGGAATGGCCCCGTATTTGACCGCATTTCCCCTCTTTAAACGAAACAAAAGCCCCTTATTATACATATCGCTCAGTTGCGCGGCAACTTGATCGGCTGGCCTGCCTATACGATGAGCCACATCTTCCGGGGGTTCGAGCTTCTGCGTAAGATTCAAAAACACCCCGGCATCTGCCTCAGTAAAAAGTTCCTTGAGGATCTCAAGCTCAATACCGGAATTCGTAGCAGGAAAACCCAGCGAATACCCATCCAGCTGTTTCTGTAATTCCCTGAAAATACTAACTGGCATTTTATCCTCCATAAAATTCCAAACCAACTATGGACGTCCTCTTCTCTAATTTATCTTCCCAAATGCGCTGGATTACTTCTATCATATTCAAGAAGATGAGTCAAAAGCGGGACTGTGCCTCTGCAACTTCTTTTGTTGCTGAAACCACCAAAGAGCTTAAAATAGATAATCTGCAATCTTTTGTTGCATTCAAATTCTTGACAATCATGGACATTATTGGTTATCTTTTTGAAAGTCATTTGTTGGATAAATATCTTGTGATAATCTAAAAACTGTTTACTTCGGAGGTGAAATGTGGATCGACATCGAGTAATTCGTGCTGTAATTCTTACTGCTATTTTTCTTTTCTGTACCTCGGCGATTTCTTTTGGGGAAGCACCCAAGCTGACGCCAGAATATTATCACGTTAAGAATTTCAAGTTCCAATCGGGAGCAGTACTTGAAGATCTGAAAGTACAATATGCTACAATTGGCACGGCAAAAAAAGATGCCCGGGGAAACATCACCAATGCCGTTGTTTTCTGCCACGGTTTTAGCGGAAACTATGCGCAGATAAATCTTCTCAAGGGCATGGTTGGTCCTGGCAAATCTTTTGACACAAGTAAATATTTCTTCATCCTCCCCACTGCGGTAGGTTCACCGGGGTCATCATGCCCGTCGGTTTCGGGGCTTGGCCCAAAGTTCCCCGAATATACTGTTGCTGACATGATCACTGCCCAGTATCTACTGGCCACCAAACATCTGGGCATCAAACACCTGGCCGGTGTTGTCGGCCCGAGTATGGGCGGGTTTCAAACCCTTCAGTGGATAACCATGTATCCGGACTTCATGGATTGGGCCATCCCCATTGCAACCGCCTCCAAAACCATTGGTCAAATGCTTGGCAGGAGCGCCGTATTGATAGACATTATCAAACTCGACCCAGCCTATAAAGATGGCAATTACAAAGAACAGCCCAAAAAGGGCATGGAAGTATATTTCATGTCGGCCTACCTGTCGTATTTCTCGAAAGATTTTTATGCCATGAAGTGGAAAACAAAAGATGAATTACTAAAAGGGCTCAAGAATGTGGGTCTTGGCAGCGCCAAGGCAGATGCAAATGACACCATCTGGCGGGAAGAAGCGCTCATGAATTTTGACGTCGCGGACCAATTGCCCAACGTAAAAGCCAGGACCCTGGTAATCGGAGTTAACGACGACCAACTTTTCCCTCCCAGTTCCTTTGCTCCCATCGCGAAAACAATTCCAGGGGCGCAGGTTTTTGCTTATGACTCAATTCTCGGTCATCTTGGATGTGCCCTCGAACTTACAAAGGCAAGCAAGGTAATAACTGAATTCTTGAAGTAGTCTTTTTTCTGAACTAGCAAAGCATAAAGGCAGACTACGGTCTGCCTTTTTTCATTCTCATCTACCTGCCATAGCGATAAAATTTGCGGTAAAATAAGAACGAGTCGGTTGAATAAATAGCCAATGCGCTCCAAATGAGCAAAAAGATTACCACTTGGACCCGGGTAAACGGCTCGTGATAGAGGTAGACTCCGAGGAAGAACATACAGGTGGGAGCGATGTATTGCAGAAAGCCCATGGTGGAAAGGGCCAGTCGTTGCGCTCCAAGGGTGAAGAAAAGAAGAGGAGGTGCAGTAACGAGAGCCGTGGTCATGAGAAGAAGGTCGGTTGAAATTCCCTTCTGTCCGAAGACCCCCACATCCGAAGTGCTCAGATGCCCCAGATAAATCAGGGCAGGAAGGGTAAGGATCAAGGCTTCCACAATCAGCCCGGTAATGGCACTCACCGGCGCTACCTTGCGGATGAGGCCGTACACTCCGAAAGTAAAGGCCAGGAACAAGGCTACAGTGGGAAATTCGCCATGTTCCAGAGTCAGGAAAAGAACTCCCCCACACGCCAATGCCACGGCCAGTCCCTGCAGAAAACGCATCCGTTCTTTAAGAAATACCATACCCAAGAATACGCTGACGAGAGGGTTGATGTAAAAACCGAGGCTGGCCTCCAGAACCCGATCGTTGTTGATCGCCCACACATAGACCAGCCAGTTGCTGCCTACGAGGAGAGAAGTAATCAGCAGGATCACCAGGGTTTTCGGATGCACCAGGATCTGTTTCAAATCATTTCGTTGTTTTCCAGAAAAAAGGACCAGAGGAATCAGGAAGACAAAAGACCACACAATCCGGTGGCAGATAAGTTCCAAGGCAGGGATACTCTGGAGCAACTTCCAGAAAAGAGGGCTGAGCCCCCATATCAAAAAAGCAGATGTACCGAATAAGACGCCAGCTGTTGATCGTTGTCGCTCGCCGGCAAGGTCAATTGTTTCTCTTGTCTCCATGGCGATGGATCATAGACAAGGGAAGGGAAAATGTCCATTCATTATCACTTAAAAGCTGCAATTAGCTTTTAGCTATTAGCCGTTAGCTTAAAGATCCCAGTCGTTTGCATGACTTTTCCCTTTATTTGGGATTTCACTTTTCGATGCTTACCTATTGCATCGTAACTACCTGACATTGTGTGGCTAAGTAACCACTAACCGCTAATTGCAGTTTTTAGGTGTCACTTATAATATACGTATTTTTCCATTAAGCATTACGCACTTCAGGCGTCTTTCACTTTCATGCAAAGCTTGCTCCGCCTGCTTCTGTGCGGTAACATCTATTATGATCCCATTGTAATATTCAGGGGTTCCCTCTGAATCAAACACAGGGCTTGAAATTACATGAAGCCACCGCCATTCTCCCTCTGCTGGTCCCTTCAATCGGAAAACTTGGTCAAGCGGAACTCCGAATTGAGCGCTCTCGTTTTGGGCGTCAATAAGCGATGGTAAATCATCCTCATGAATATTTTTGAACCACTGACTGAATTCCTCTTGTGGTGATACACCGACAATATCTTTGAGACTCGGGCTTACAAAGACCAAATAAGCCCTGTAGTAATTTTCCGAGTCAATCTTTAGTCTATAAACTGGAAAACCTTTGGCATTTTCCATAAACGAATGGGAGTGTTTCTCGTTTTCGCGCAGCGCCCGCTCGGCTTGTTTTCGATCGGTCTTGTCATTGGCAAAAGCAACTACCATTTCAACCTGATCGCCATCACTTAAGATCGGATAAGCAACCTGTTCAAATATCATTCCTGCCCGGCTGTCTTCAAAGAATACAGGCTTGCCTGTTTCAAAAACCTTATTCCACTTTTGCCTTCGGCCCTCGGCCACTTCAGGCGAGAAAAAATCGTATAACTTTTTCCCAATGATTTCGTCTTTCGTAGTTGCCAATCTATCACAGACTGTCTTATTGGCCACATGGATTATGCCGTGTGAAACTTCGTTTCGATTCAGGGTTCAAAGTTCAATAGTTCCCCGCTTTCGCTTCGCTTCAGACGGGATCTTCGAAAGGTCTGGATTGCTAATTTCCACCCCTGTGTGAGTGGCATCCTGCCACGACCGGTTCTGCATGAAACAGGAGTCGGTAGTTCGAGAGACCCGGAAAATCGCGGCTAAAACCCACCAAACGGACTGTGGACAAGGCCGCTCACACAGACTAGCTATGGAATCCTGAAGTTTCTTTCAAGATCAGACTGACCATTTTTTCAGGCCGGAGGCGGCGCTCATATGAAACTTCGTTTCGGTTGCCAGTTGCCGGTTACCAATTATTTTCCTGAATTTTATCCCCTCCATGTCGAGAATAAAGACCTGATTCCACGGTTTTCATGAAGGGCAGGATAAGAAAGACAGTGCTGCCCTAAAGAAAATCATCCTCAATATTTACCTTTTTTTTTGCCCTTTTTAATAATCAGAATAGTATCCTTCCCTTCAATATCAGTTCCGGTCTCCCCCCTCAGAGTACCTTTAAGAAATAACTCAAACTCATCACCATCCTCGACATCTTCATCAGCAGCCTGATTTAAGACCTCAACAATTTCCTGAGTATCAAACTTCAGAACGAGGTCGTCGTATCCATCAACCCCATAATCTTCACAGTTTTCCATATTCAACGGATGGCTGACGTCTTCAATACTTGAGCGTAGTGGTGCTACGCCCGCTAACTGGACTGTTAGAGGATCGATATCCGTAGCATCAAAGTCCTCAACGCCAAGAATAGCCACAGTAAAAACGCCTTTAGATTTGACATTAATGGGATTTTTACGACTTCCCGGCTTAATATCAACATAAACGGTGATTGGAACATCAGCTATGTCATCGATCGAATCATCCGTTTCATCATCAGCTACGTCATCGATCGAATCATCCGTTTCATCATCGGCTACGTCATCGATTGAAGCGTCCGTTTGATCATCCGCCACGTCATCGACCAGGTTATCATCTGGAGGAACAATTACAACATCACCTGTAGTAACATCAATTTGATCACCATCTATAATAAATTCAGTAGATTGAGCAATTCTGGAAAAACTTATGGTCCCAAATAACAATGCGAAAATAACAACTAATAATTTTTTCATTTTCCCCTCCTGACATTTGGAATTCTTGATTAATCATTCACCTGCAATTCAGATCTTTCACTTTGTTGCGACCACCCACGGTTGATCAAATAATCTCTTCAACATCACCTCCTTTTATTCCAATCAATCATACCGCTTGAATCTTAAAAATTAATTCGACAACCCCTGCAAATCTTGTTCAAAAAAAAACCGGGGTGCCCTTTCCCAGGCAACCCGGCTACTTTTTTCTCAGGCGACCCGGCTGTCTTGATTCAAGACCCGTGGCTTTCCGTCCCCACCTCACGATGGGTTTGGCTTTTTCTAAATATAAACTTCAAATTCTTATCAAGTCATATTACATCCTATTGGAATCAATTAATCCATTTCCCAACATAAGATAACCTCACAAACTGAATAAAGACATAATTAACGAGGATACTTTATCATGAAATGAAAAAATTTCTCTTTTGTCAAGAAAAATAGTTTCCCAAGGCTCGTTTACAGAGAACGATTTTCCACGTTGAGAGAATAGAAAATGCACAGGTTTTGTTCCGTACAAGGAAAAAATAGTCTCAATTTGAGAGACAAATCCGAGACAAGAATCAACTCATGTACCAGCCCCCATTCACATTTATGGTTTGGCCTGTGATGTAACCATTTTCTGCGAGCATCACAACGACCTCAGCGACTTCTTCTACTGTACCAAACCGGCCTATCGGGATAAGGTCAGGGCGTGCATTGGGGTTGCTGGTGACCATTTCTGTTTCGATAAGTGCAGGAGCAATTACGTTGGCAGTAATCCCTTCTTTGGCAAGAAGAGCAGCATAAGAATGTGTCAATCCTATAATCCCGGCCTTGGAAGCTGCGTAATGTGGTCCAACGACGCCACCCAATTGAGCTGCGATAGAGGAAAGATTGATAATGCGCCCCCAACGACGGATACGCATGCCAGGGAGAACTTCCTGGGTAACTAAAAAGGCTGATTTTAGATTATTTTGAAGGACTTCATCCCATATCCCTTCAGTAATTTCATCAAGGGCTTGAGGTCGAGTAATGCCGGCATTATTCACGAGGATCGCAACTTCGCCGAGGCGTTCTTCAACAGTTCGTACGATTCGAGATACATCGGAGGCAACTGAAACATCACCACCAACAGGTATGCTACGGCGAGCGAAATCTTCGATTTCAGAACAGATTTCCTTGGCCTCCTTCTCGCGGTTCTTAAAATTTACAGCAACATCAGCCCCAGCCCTGGCAAGTGCGATTGCAATTGCACGTCCAATACCCCGACTAGCTCCGGTTACAAGCGCTATTTTACCAGATGCCTTACTCATTATTCACTCCTTTCAAGCCTCCGGGGTGTCCTGACCGTAAGTAAATACACCTTAGTCATCAAAACCTGACATTCTTTTCTGTCTCAAAACTCATTTGATTAAAACATTAAACCTTATCCTTTTTGGCTTTTTTCTCCTTGCGCTTTTCTTTTAACGTCTTTTCTGATTTTTTCTTAACTTTTTTTTGAGTATCTCTTCCTTTGGCCATGAATGACTCCTTTGTATGGTTATGCAGCCCAAACTGCAATTTGTTGCCAAAAAACCACCTATCAGTCGATGTAGAGACATTGAGGATATATGAAATTCCCTTACATGTCAAAAACAAGAGGTTTGGTTTACAATACCATGGAGGCAACTTCTGTGTTGAGGCAGTCTCCGAAGCGATAAAGCGCTTCGGAACCCTTGAGATCTTCAATACCGACCTAGGGTACTCAGTTCACGAGTGATGCCTTTACCGGCTTGCTAGAAAGAAACGGCATTGCTATTAGCATGGACGGCAGGGATCGGTTTCGCCAAGCTCTTGACAATCTGCCCCCGGATGAGGTTTATTACAGTCTCCCTCATCCATTTGCGGAGGCGGCCTGATATTTCCTCCTACGAACCGACTTATAGCTTATTTACCCCCTCAGGCTGGGGGTCCACCGCCGATTTGCTCCAAGTTACTCATGTGGAGGATGTCTATGGCTATCCAGATTAGTCTATTTCACTTCATTTTGTAACGGATAAAAGGGAACATGATGAGAGACAAAACAATAATACATTGGGTGATGGAGGCTGTTTACAATGAAAGAGATCAAAATAACGGACATAACTGGCATTAAAATTGGTCATGCACAGGATGTGGAGGGAGCTACTGGATGTACTGCAATTTTATGTGAAAAAGGTGCGTTTGCTGGTGCAGATGTCCGAGGCAGTGGCCCTGCCAGCCGAGAGTCAGAGTTATTAAAGCCATTAAGTCTGACTCAGCAAATTCACTGTGTCATGCTAAGTGGTGGCAGTGCTTTTGGCCTTGAAGCGGGTGACGGCGCTATGCAGTTTTTAGAAGAAAATGGAGTTGGGTTTGATGTGGGAGTAGGTGTTGTGCCATTAGTTTGCGGGGCATCTCTTTTTGATCTGATTGTGGGAGATCCCAAATGCAGGCCTGACAAGAAGATGGGATACAAAGCCTGTGAGGCCGCAGGAAGGGGTGAGCTCGCCCAAGGCAATGTTGGGGCCGGGACAGGTGCAACTGTGGGAAAATATTTGGGCATAGAACGTATGATGAAAAGCGGCCTTGGTACCCATGCCGTGCACATTGAAAAAGTAGAGTGTGCTGCAATCGTTGCAGTAAATGCACTCGGCGACGTAATAGATTACGATACTGGTCAAATAATTGCCGGAATATTGACGGAAGATAAAAAAGCATTTTCAAGTACAAAAGAGATAATGTTTAAAGAGATTGCCCAAAAAAGAAATGTCTTTAGTGGAAATACGACCATCGGATGTATTATTACGAATGCAAAACTTACAAAAAATCAGGCAAATAAATTAGCATCCATAGCACATAATGGCTATGCCAAAGCCATCAGTCCTGTTCATACTTCTGTAGATGGCGACACGATATTTGTCATGGCCACGGGAGAAGTAGACGCAAGCCCGGATGCACTTGGAGTATTGGCAACTGAGGTCATGGCCAGAGCAATAAACAACGCAGCCAGAAATGCTGAACCGGCATATGGGTTAAAGGCGGCAAGGGATTTTGAATAGCATCTAAAAGCTGCAATTAGCGGTTAGTGGTTACTTAACCACACAATGTCAGCTATTTACGACGCAATAGTAAGCATCAAAAAGTGAAATCCCAAATAAAGGGAAAAGTCATGCAAATGATTGGGATCTTTAAGCTAACGGCTAAAAGCTAAAAGCTGATTGCAGCTTTTAGGTAGCAATGAATTGTTTGAGTTATGAGTATTTGGAGTTCATTTAGGTAGAGCGCACTAATCGCTTCTACCCCGTCCCTGAATCTCCCACTCAGTTTCCACATTATCACCCCGAATTCCATATATTCGAGAGAATTGATTCAAAGTCGTATCACAGTGGCTCGGGATAATCATTATTCTTTCGCCGATTTCCAACGTTGTTGTTGCAGACGGCATGGTCAATATACCGTGTTCATCACCACCGGAAGTATAAACCACATCCGACATGTTTTCTACCTTTGGCATACCCGAATCGATTGAAAGACATTTCATGCCCGCATCAACAACTACTCGTTCAGGAGAAGGTTTACTGATAACGGTGGTCCAAACCTTTAAGGCACAGTCAAAGTCCTCGTAAATGCGATTGCCGTTTTTTGAACCAACCGTATGATAATCCAAATCCATGAAAAGATAAGAACCAGCCTGCAATTCAGTAAATGGTAGCCCATCGTAGGCATCGTAAGTGCCGGTTCCCCCACCTGATATAATTTTGGGCCTCATAGCTGGCGTGGTCAACCTTTTTTGAATGAAATCAAACAATGGCTGCACCAGATCTCTGGCTTGTTTTTTTCGATCCCTATAGTCCCTGACATGTTGAACATGGCCGGTATAAGCCTGTAGACCTTCAAAGGAGACATTCGGCAACCGGTTAATCAATTCAATCAATTCAACTAACTCCGGCCCAGGGTTCACTCCACATCTCTTCTGGCCGCATTCTATTTCAATAAGAAGCTCAACATTCACCCCAGCCTTATTCGCTGCTCGGGAAATATGCTCTATATGATATGCATTATCGACAACCTGGATAATTCGCGATTGCGGATGCCGCTCTTTCAACGCGATCAGGCGAGCGATTTTGATGGGGTTGGCAATTGGCGTTGTGATGAGCACATCATCAATTCCCGCATCAACCATAACCTCCGCCTCTCCCAGTTTGGCAACACAGATCCCCTTTGCTCCCAAATTGAGTTGCGACCTTGCCATGTCGGGAATTTTATGGGCTTTCGTGTGAGGCCTTAAGTCCAGTGGGCTGGAATCAATAAAACTTTTCATCCGGACCATATTACTTTCCATAGTATCCATATCAACGGTAAGAGACGGAGTATCTAATTGATCTAACGTAAATATCATGGCATTCTCCTAATTTTCACCAAATGAAATGTCAGTCTTGACTCTCTTCAAAAGTCTTAAAACCAATACCCGTGAATGAATTCCATTCACCTTTGTTTGTCAGGCATTTGCGCGTTACTCGACTTTGCTCTCTTGTAGACTTTTTTCAGGTGTCAGGTTTCGGGTGTCAGGAAAAAACTTGTTGCCATTCGATTGATTCAACATAGAATCATAGAGGTATGCTGTTTAAAATCACATTTCCGGAATATTGAACCCGGAGCCCTGACACCCGACACCTGACACCTCGGCGAGGACAGGATCTCGAAATTCTTCACCGGAAAGCGGTATGAATCTCATTCATTCACTGGTATGGGTCTTAAAACCGGACCTCTTTTTCGAAACGCTCCGGGCCCACAATAAATTTTGCAGTGACAAGAGAACCGAGAATCGTTCCTAAAATACCGGGGGCCATAACACTTTGGCCGGCAAGGTACAGGCCTTTAACAGAGGTCCGGTTCAGCAGGGCCGCTGATAACATTTGCCTCTCCGATCGCATCACGCCGTACGCAGAACCATCTGGACTGTTCACCCAATCCCGAATAGTCAGCGGTGTGAAGGCATCAATCACTTCCAGACCTTCTAATGGTCCGGTGACCTGCCTCACTTCTTTGATGAGCGAATGGGCAAGAGCCATTTTGGCAGCCCCATAGTCGGCGCCCCTATTCCCACTGCGCGTGTTTTCCCACCGCCGCCATAATTCGTCGTACCCACCAGTAAGAATCGAGAGCAATAGAGATTCGGGATGTCCGCTGGGCCGCAATTGCGTATATATGGCATCATGAACCCCCCCATCGTCATCGGATTTCACCGAGAAAGCATTATAGGGAAGGGGCTCGTGTACATGGGCGGGTACAATGGCATTGACCGCAAACATACCGTGTGTATTCACAAGCCGGGTAATTCTACGTCGGCGGGAAGGTTTAATGTTTTCCGACCCTAACAGATTTATCACGACACTGGGATGCGCAGTACCAACCACCAAGGGCGCATCATGTTGTTCTCCGTTTTCCAGAGTGAGTCCTGTCGCATGCCCCCCAAAAGTATTAATGCGGCGAACCCCCTGTCCGCAAAGAACCCTGCCCCCCAGGCTGCTGAGTTGGTCAACCAATACCTTCACCAAATGGGTACCATGGTTTTCCAGGCGCCAGGCGGAAAACAGATAACTTGCCAGAGTCATCGTATGATAAAACTGCGGGCATCGCGGTGGCGGAACCCCGATCCATAGTGCTGGAATACCCAACACACCCTTGAGCCCAGGCGAACACCCAAGCTGATCCAGAACATACCACAAGGGTTCGGCCTGATCGATCAGACTCGCAACGCCCTGGTTCTTGAAAAGAAATTCAAGCCGATCGAGTTCGCCGGCACTTTTATGCAGCAATGCCATGAATCCGTCAATCGCCCCCTGCTCCCTTGGGAAAGTTTCCTTCAAACGGGCATCATATGCATCCAATCCGACGGGCATATCAAATTGCCGGGGACCTGCGACGGCATCGGTAAAATAGTAGCGATCAACCGGCGCATCGACCCCCATGCGTTTTAGCGACAGTTTTTCGAAAATCCCAAGATACTGAAAGAGCCGGTGAAGCACCTGCCCCTCATCCAGGGCGCCCAGATAGTGCACCCCCACATTGCAGTGAATCCCCCGGCGAACATAGCTTCGAAGCATACCACCGGGTTGCCTGTTTTTCTCAATAACCGTAACGGAAAAACCGAGTTTGGAGAGTATGATAGCCATACTCAAACCACCGATGCCGGATCCGATGACGAGCGCTTTATCGTTTTGACGTGTCAGGTTGTACATTTGAATATCCTCTGATCATCAATAATGTAGAGGACCGGGAGTATCAAGTCAGGTTTCCTTCACAATGTTCGCAAATTACTCTTACGACGACATATCGTCAAGCTATTTGACTTGCCGAACGTCCCCTTTTCCAACACAATCCGGTTCCTCTATTTCATGAAAAGCGATTTTCAATTCACATTTTTTTACGCGTTTAATGATATGGGTTGCATAATTTGCAACAGCAAAGTATTCTTTTGTTAACATCGAACATGAGGAATTACATAAATTTATGTTCTTTCTTTCTTATCAGCCTACTGTCTTTTGGAACTCGATATCAAAATATAAGAAAAAATAGAGGTTCTGACTACCATGGAGCTGCTGGAAGCTTGTCACCATTCATCACAGCTTTTGGAACAGCTATTATCAAGTGTTCATGAAACGATTATTATCTGCGATCTTGAAGGGAGTATTCTTTTCACAAATCCATCTATTGAAAAAATGACAGGGTTCACATCTGATGAACTAAAGGATGAAGCCCTTTCTGTTGTTTTCACTCCGGAAGACCTGAACCATCTCTACCCCAATCTATTACACATGGCCCGGAACAAAGAATCTTTCAAGGGCGAAATGATGCTGATGCGAAAAAATGAAGTTCGCTTTTTTGCTTTTGTAACATTTCAGCCTTTTTTTGACCCAGGCTATAACCAGTACATGATCGTCGTTTGTATTCAGGACATTCACAATGAGAAACGGCTCGAAAATGTCTTAGAAATAAACTGCTTCGACGATTTGGTGAAAATCGCGAGCGGTGTGGCCCATGAACTCAGAAACCCCTTAGTTGGTATCGGGGGTTTCGTTCGTCGGCTCTATGAAACGTGCGATATTACCGGCGTTCAACGAAAATATTATGACCATACCATAAACAATCTGAAAAAAATTGAGAACCTGGTTAAAAAGATTGAATTCCTGTCACGACTACCTGTGCCCACACTTGTAAAAGAATCAATCACAGGATTGATAAAAAAGGCCACAACTCCCTATCTTCAGGAATTTCAGGACCGTCGGATTGAATTGAGTATAAACCTGGAGGATGTCTTTTTCCCACTCGATGCAGATCTCCTTATACGGGTCTTTTCGATCCTGATTGAAAACGCCCTTGATGCGCTTTCCGATGAACAAAAGATTTTAATTCAAGGGAATAGAGGAAAAAATCATTATAAGATATCCTTATCAGACACGGGTTCCGGAATCTCTCCTGATGATATCCCATTTGTTTTTGATCCATTTTTCAGCACCAAAGCAGACGGAGCAGGGATAGATCTCGCTATAGTGAAACGGATTATGACCGGTCACGGGGGGAAGATCGAAGCACACTCAAAAAAGGACGAAGGCACCACTTTCACCTTGCTATTTCCGATAGAGCGACGCCGCGCCATACGGATTTCCCACCTGAAAGATCAAATAAACTGATAGTAACATCCCATATTCGACACTCAATTTTGGAGGCCTCATGACGACAAAAAAAGATTTTCACCCAGAGAAGAAACTCACAGCCGTTTGCGGCCTGTTTTGTCCATCCTGCACGGTTTTCATAGGTACAGCAGAAGAACCGGAAAGGCTGAAGACTATTGCAGACATCTATAACACGGCCCCTGAAGTATGGGAATGTCATGGATGTCGCTCGGAAAAGCGCAGCTATTTCTGCGAAAATAACTGCAAAATGGTCAAATGTGCCGGAGAAAAAGGGATAGATTTCTGCGTAGAATGCGAAGAATACCCCTGTGATGAACTACGTGAATTCAAGGCACAGCGGCCCCATAGAATTGAGTTGTGGGAAGCCCAGGAAAGAATCAAAGAAGTTGGATATGCCCAATGGTTCTCGGAAATGCTGGAACATTTTGCCTGTCCACAATGCCAGACAATCAACTCTGCCTACGACCTCAAATGCCGATCATGTGGAGCAGAACCAAGTTGCGAATATGTTGCTCGGCATAAGAGTGAAATCTTATCCTATTCGTCCAAAAAGAAATGAGACAACCATCTCCTTCTGGAATTCTTTATTTACTTTCCGCGTCGGTCGGAGTGGCAATGATTGGGCTTGGAATCATCTGGCCACTCATACCGGTATATGCTGTGGAACTCGGCGCAGGGGGTTTTCTAGTCGGGCTCATTATTGCCAGTTTTAATGTTTCCAAAGTCTTTCTCAGTCCATTCGCGGGGCGGCTTTCCGACAGGTGGGGACGAAAAAAATTCATTGTGGCAGGGCTTTTTGCCTATGCCATCATTTCAGTTGTTTATGTTTTGCCTGTAAATGCTGAATACCTTATTGTTATTCGGTTTTTCCACGGATTGGCTTCAGTTTTTGTTGTCCCCATTGCCATGGCGCTTGCAGCTGATATTGCTCCAAAACAAAAACTTGGTCTGTATATGGGGACCCTGAATATGTCTGTTATGCTCGGCCTTGGTATTGGACCTGTTCTGGGAGGTACCATCCGTGATCATTTTGGGATGAATGCTGCGTTTTATGCCATGGGCGCACTGACGATTTTGACCGCTATACTGGTTTTAATATTCATCCCTTCTGACTGCCGGCGCCATGGGGCTGGGGAAAGTCGAAAAACTTCTTCGATTAGAAAGATATTAACCAATCGAGTTGTCCTCGGAATTTGCTTAATGAGGTTTTTCGCATCCTCAGGACAGGGGGCTGTCTATACATTCTTGCCAATCCTTGCCTTGCAACTCAATCTCACAAGTTCCCAAGTGGGTGTAATTTTAGGCGCCAACATTTTCCTTATCGCATTTCTCCAGCGTGCCTGTGGTAACCTCGCAGACCGGGTTAACCCAAAATATCTTCTTATTTTAGGAACTTTTGCATCCGGAATAACCGTATTCGGAATGCCATTTGTCGAGGGATTTGCGATGATCCTTTTCCTGAATATTCTCATGGGGATGGCCAATGGTTTTTCATTGCCCGGTGGACTCGTTATCACCGGACAGCTTGGGCACACTATGGGGATGGCATCACTCATGAGTATAACCGACGCTGCCTGGAGTCTGGGTATGATTGTGTCTCCCATCCTTTCGGGGATTATCCTTGATATTTTTGGCCTTTCTTATGTATTTGTCATCGGCAGTTTTTTGATATTGACAGGCAGTGCCATTGCAACACTATTTCTCAGGGATTATGAACCTGCACAGATTTCTTAATATTTCAGGATCATTCCCTGATAAGATCGTCGAGGTCCTTAGAACGCCCTGACGACCACATCTTCAATATCTCTACAACCGCATCACTTACCGCCATGCGTGCATCGCGTCTCTCAAACATACTCGAGAGAAGTTCATCATAATTCGTTTCCGTATGCCTGACATGAGCAGTTACGGCGAGTCGAACAGCTTGCTCATCCAATTCCTTTGCTGCTGCAGTACGACCAACACGACCACTGTATTTTCTGCAGGCATGTTCTGCGATGAGGAACTCTCGTCCTGGTGGGCAGTAGGGATAGACCTCGCGAACGCGCGTGGCAAAACTCCTGATGTAAACCTCGTCCAGTTCGGCGCGGCGAACAGCAGCTGCAACCCGCCGAATCTCCCGTTGCGCCGCATCGGTTTCGCATTCTCGCTCTGCGCGTTCGAGTGCGTCATTCTCGACAAGGAGTCCTTGTCGTTCGTACTGCTTGCGGGCACGACTCCATTTCAGCACCACGACTGAAAGCCGTGAGTGTTTGCGAGAGCGACGTGTGAGAGCCGCATCACCTGAGGGCAGAAATACAAGATGATCGAGGTCCCCGCATGTGAGACATGCAGCACCTTTTTCTCCCCTCAAGACGATCCAAGCAGGATGACCGAGATCTTCTCCGCATTCATCACATTTCGAATCGCGATTCGTGATGAACACCTTTAACTGATTGTTATCAGATTTTTTGTTCTTCACCATGAGAAATCAATCAGGCGGTAAGCGCCTTAACCAATTCCCGGCAATAATCCGGGATATCTTTTACCACGCGCCCCCACACCAGGTTCCCCTCGGTAAAGGCTGGTTTGTCCACCCATGTGGCGCCCGCATTTTCCATATCGTCTTTGATACCCAAACTGCCGGTTGCCTGTTTGCCCCGGCAAATTCCTGCACTTGCCGCAACCCAACCGGCGTGACAGATAAATCCAAGGATTTTTCCCTGGGAATTCATCTCTCGGACCAACTGCAGGATATTCGGGTCCCGGCGCAGTTTATCCGGCGCCCAGCCACCCGGCACCAGCAGGGCCACCAGCTGGTCGGCAGAGACCTGCCCGGCGCCAATTTCACTTTTGACTGTCAACCCACCCGTCTTGCTTGTGTAGGTTTCACCGCCTTTGTCGGAAATCACTTTAACTTCAGCACCTTCTTCTTTCATGCGCATATATGGTACCCAGAATTCCAAATCCTCATATCCGGGACCAGCAAGAATTCCAACTGTTTTTCCTATGAGCTGCATATTGTCCTCCTTTTTTCTCAATTGGAACATCTGATATTACGCCTGTCAAGGAAATTACTTGAGCAAAAAGTCAATTTTCAATGTACTTGACAGCATTAAGCCCAGTATGTTCTAACGCATCGGACTTGGACGTATCAATACGGACTTGACGCAGCAGGCGTTTTCAATATAAAAATTTAAATTCGCTGAATTTTATGAACGAATATAAGCCAGTAAATGAAATAGGCTCGAGCTTTAGCCCGTCCAGGTTAATCGAAACCATCGGCCCATGGCCATTTACCACGCGGCGCACCTACCTGCAACCCGATTCTTCGCGTGTGGTGTGGCAGTCACGTTATCACCGCAAGGGTTTACCCGTAGTAATATCCGCTACGTCAGAGGCCAAGACTGCCAAGCTGATACGTTGTCTATGGATGCCGGGAAAACTGAACTGGTGGATTGGTATAATCTTCGCTGCCGGATCGTCCCTCTTTCTCATAGGGAGCTTACTGACTCTGACACCGGCACTTGCCCGAACATGGTCCTTTGACGCAACCGCAATTAATCGGATCTTCTTTTCCGGCTCGATCCCTTTCACAATAGCCGCTTACTTGCAGTTGTTTCAGGTAGCAAATATGGCGAAGTTCTCACCCGACGGCCGGCGGGTACGGCGGCAAAGCATCGTTTGGCTCGGCTGGCGCCCGCATGCCATTGGCTGGCTGAGCTGCGTTCTCCAATTCATGGGAACCCTCTTCTTCAATATCAACACGTTCGACGGAATGCTCCCTGGCTTGGGTCGGCTACAACAAGAACTAGCCATTTGGATGCCCAATTTTCTGGGTTCGGTTCTGTTCCTGAGTTCCGGGTATTTGGCATTCATCGAAACCTGTCACACCCATTGGGCATGGAAACCGACCAGCATTTCCTGGTGGGTCACATTCATCAATCTCCTCGGTTGTATGGGATTTATGATATCGGCCTTGTTCGCCTTTGTTGCCCCATGGGCAACGAATTTCGATGCAACCACGGTTTCAGTGGCATTCACGCTCATCGGCGCCATCGGTTTCCTGATCGGGTCATTACTGCTGTTGCCGGAGACTGCCATGCCCGCAAAACCCTGAAGGTTGGAATCTCCAGGCGGCGAGGGAAAAGGACAAGTTGAAAAGAGATGGCGCGAGGCTAATTGCAGAATTCAAGTGTTAAATTTGTCCGTGCTATCCTGCCTGATTTGCATCCCACTTTCCCTTACTTCTTAAATTTTCAACTATGGGACCAGCGAGTTCCCTCAATATAAGTTTGTCTACCTTTGTGCTCCGGGTCAATGGTAATTCCTGATCAGAAGGCCAGATTTCGATATGCTGGGGTCTTTTATAGGAGGCTATGGCCTTGCAATGTTTCATCACATCTTCGCTGCTCAGGCCGCTATCTGCAACAGGACGGACAAAAGCGAAAATTCCTTCGTCAAAAAGCCGGTGTTTCATGCCAATCACTTCCACTACATCAACCCCGGGCATTTGGGCGATATGCTCTTCAACCTCCCCCGGGAACACATTGTATCCTTTTTGTTTGATGACGAATTTCTTTCGCCCGGAAAGATACAAGGCCTTATACCCATCCATCTGTTTGAAATATCCCAAATCCCCTGTATAGAGGATGCCTTCTTTTGAAACCGCTTTTTTTGTTTCTTCGGGCTGGTTATAATATCCCAGAAAAACGATGGGAGGGTGATAACAGATTTCTCCGATTTCTTCATCCGGCAACGCTTCTCCCACTGATCCGTCCTTTTCCATGGGCTTTCGAATGGATACTTGAGCCAGATCAGGAAAAGCCTGTCCCACCTGCCCGGCCATCTCCTCATGGGATATATCGGCCGGTGTAAAAGTAGCAAAACCGGCATTTTCCGTCATTCCAATACCTGTTCCGAATTTTGGCGCCATAGTCGAAAGTTTTTTGAGAAAAGTTGTATCA
>Ga0208901_1000367_pt1 | contig 24021 bp, 18 predicted proteins | sample AntAceMetag02UKF_FD_184764 | JGI IMG/M metagenome (GOLD analysis project Ga0208901, IMG submission 184764) | Saline lake microbial communities from Ace Lake, Antarctica - Antarctic Ace Lake Metagenome 02UKF (SPAdes) (version 2) | ecosystem: Environmental > Aquatic > Non-marine Saline and...
GGAACGCGAAAACCCGGACATAGCCTTTTACTGAAATGTTATTCCCGCAACGAACCTTAGTATCTTGGCGACTGGATGACCCAACCTACTATTATTTATGACTTTTATGCGTTATCGAAAAGAGCCGAACCCAAACTATTTAGGGACATGCGGATGCCCTCATATATCACCCTATGACCCAAGACAAGATTGAGCGCTATCACCGTTTCATGAAAAACGCCATTAACCTCGATCATTAATTTACCCTGCCAGTTGGAGCGCAAGCTCAGCGAGTTTGTGCAATACTATAACCACCAGGGCGTGCACAAGTCGTTTGACAACCTCACCCCGACCGATTTATGATACGGGAGAACAGGAATGATTCTCAGGACCAGAAACTTGGTCAAAGAACAAACCATGCGCAACAGAAGGCGCATGAACATGGGGTTGTAACCCCTACGTGATGCGCTGATTAAACTGGCAATATTCAGGGAAAATGTTTGTTAACAAAATGCCGATCTTGTCCCAAAGGATCTGAAGACGTACGTAATATTGAGGAGGACATCGTGTTGAAGCACCTGTTTCGAGCCTGGCGCCCATGCCTTCTGAGCTTTGTTTTGACCATATCAGCATGTGCAAATTTCAGTGCAGTCGACAAGCCCCTCACTCAATGGAAACCGGCGCTGCATGAGCGTATGGTTGATCAACTCTCTGGGGAACGTTCTCCGGAGCTACTGGTTTTTTTGGCTTTTTCGGGGGGAGGAACCCGTGCTGCCGCATTTGCTTACGGTGCTCTCCAAGAACTCGCACACATGAAGGTTGTGACCAAAAATGGCCCACGGCCCTTGCTCCAGGAAGTTGACGTGATCTCGTCTGTTTCGGGAGGCAGCTTTACGGCAGCCTATTTCGGGCTTTACGGTAACAAGATTTTTAGTGATTACGAGGAACGTTTTTTGCGAAAGAACGTGGAAGGAGAACTCTTGGCTGAGGTTTTGAATCCGGTCAACTGGTTTAAGCTCATGAGTGGCACCTACGGCCGATCTGACCTTGCGGCCGCACTCTACGACAAAATCCTTTTTAACGACACCACTTTTTCAGATTTACAGCGACCTGGCGCCCCGCTCATCGTTATTAATTCCACAGACCTAGCCACCGGGTTACGCTTCCCTTTCATCTCTTGGGTATTCAACATGATCTGCGCCGATCTCGATTCATACCCGGTTTCCCGCGCGGTGGCAGCATCGTCCGCTGTCCCGGTCCTTCTCTCTCCAATTACCATCAAAAGCTTTGCCGGGACCTGCGGATATGAACCGCCCGCATGGTTGAAAGATGCCCTGAAAGAAAAAGGGATTACCTCCTCCAGAAAGATGGAAGCACGCGGTTTCGTGGAATACTTCAACCAGAAAAAACGGCCGTGGTTTCACCTGGTGGACGGCGGCATCTCTGACAACCTCGGTTTGCGCCCTTTTTACAACGTTGTAAACCTGGTAGGGGACCCGCGTTCAGCCTTTGCCGATCTCCACCATAGTGATGTGCGACAAATTCTCATTATTTCAGTGAACGCCAGCGCAAACCCGGCGTCGGAATGGACTTTAGAAAGGACCGCACCAAGTCTCAGCGAGGTAATCGAGGCCATCACCTCTGACCAGATTGGCCGGTACAGCACGGATACCATGGATATTGTAGCTTCTTCCTTTAAACTTTGGGCTAAACAGATTTCGACGCCAGATCGACCGGTTACAATGGATTTCGTTGAAGTGAGCTTTCAAGCAATTCAGGATAAGGCAAAACGCCGCTATCTAAACAACATCGGGACGAATTTTGATTTGGCCGACGAGCAGGTCGACAGCCTTATATCGGCTGCCCGTGAGGTGTTGCGAGCGTCACCCCAGCTAAAGAATTTTTTTGAAATCAGCCGGGAAAACAAATATCAACGCAAATGAAATATCTTCGTTGCCTTCAAAAAAAGCAAAGAATCATCGAAAATCGTCCATCACGATCTTGCCCATGTCACAAAATATGGGCTCACTGGTCTTTATAGGGACAAATGCAATAACTGTTTGTATTGGCTTTTTTAAAGAAAAAGAACCTGTAAACTACCACGTAAGAAACAGATATTGGACTATCCTGAAATTTTTATGAAACATTTTGTGGGCCTGGTTATCACCCCTCAGCATTTTACTTTCTTACCCATGGATTCCGACATGAAAACCATTTGAATCTCTTGATTCTAACTATTCAAGTGGTCTACACAATAAAGGCAGGCCAGGTGTATCTGCTTTTATCTCTCACAGCTTTTTTTAAGCTGAAAACCCATGTGATATCAATTTTATATGTCCAAAATTTTTCAATTCCAAATGTTCTTCAAAATTCAGAGTTTCACAGATTTTGACAAAACCCAGTCCTATGAGCTATTCTTAATGTATCTTTAATTGAGTTATATTTGGTTTTTTTTACACGTAATCGCAGTTTTCAACGCCAAGAATTTAGTGGTATAATCTCAATTAAATTGTAAAAATATTAGTTGCATCTGAAAAACGCTGCCTTAGTTTTTTCTATCAATCTTGGAAATAATCTTCACACTTGGCTAAGGACGGGATTTATGAGAGCGAGATGTCCATAAATGCTCCCTGAACCCGAAAAAAAATTCACCCAAGAGCTCAAAGATGACGCAATCCGGTCAAGCAACTTCGAAAGGAAATCACAATGAAACCAAGCAAACGCATTGCTGCAGTTGGAATGTTCTTGGTGATCATCACTGCGGAGCCGTCATGGTGCCAGGAATTGATCATTTATCCTGCCAAAGGACAAAACCAGCAGCAGATGGACCGGGATAAGTTTGACTGCTACTCCTGGGCAAAAAAGGAGACCGGCGTTGATCCCATGCAGGCACAGGCCCCGGCCCAACCGCTATATTCCCAGCCGCCGGGCGCTTCAGCCGGGAGTGTCTTCAGAGGTGGCGCAGGGGGTGCGGCACTTGGCGCGGCTGTAGGCGGTATTGCAGGGGGCTGGAGCGGGGCCGGAAAAGGAGCGGCCATCGGCGGTCTTACCGGCGGTGTTTTCGGTGGGCTGAGGAGCCGGGTGCGGAACCGACAGGCCGCACAGGCCCAACAACAATATGCCGCCCAGCAGTCGGCGCAATACCGGCAAAAAAAAGACACCTACAACCGAGCCTATTCCGTGTGCCTTGAAGCGAAAGGATATATGGTTAGGTAGTGTCCATCTCGATCATCTGGAGGTCCCTATGAAAATGTTAATAGCGGCGAGTATCGCCGTGTTGTTTTTGCTCAGTCTTCCGATCGCCGCACAGGCTGGGGATTTCGACGGGTCAAAACCGTTGATTTGCTCAACGATTAAAGTAATGGAGTGCACACCTGAAGGCGGTTGCATCGAGGTAACGCGTGAAAGTGTGGGTGTGCCACAGTTTCTCACGGTTGATCTTGATAAAAAAATCATCACGCCGACCCGGAAGAGCGATGGGGATCGCAAGAGCATCATCAAGAGAATGGAACGGTTGGAAGGAAGACTGATCCTGCAGGGATCAGACGAAGGTATCCGGGATGTTCGGGACAACGTCGGCTGGACTGCAATGCTTTCTGAAGAAACGGGCAAATTCGTAGTGACGGCTTCGGGAGATCAGGAGGCCTTTATCGTGTACGGAGCATGCACTCCTTTGCCATAACGGATCTTTCTGAAGCCGAGTTGAAATGAGGAGGTGATGGGGACAAAGAAAGAGGTCTGAATTTCTGTGCTGCTGGAGTTTTCAGACAGAAGAAGTGAGCATTAGTGGAGCCGGTTTGGAGAAATATAAGGTTCTGTTCAGGCCGGATAACGATTCGATTTTAAGGAAAAAATAAGGAGAACAAAATGACTGGAAAAAATAGAAGCAAAAAAGTCTTTCGTTTCGCGATCAGTCTGCTTCTGGCAATTGTTTTTTGCCTGATATCCCTGCCGGTTGGCGCCCAGGAGGACCTTAAACCCCAAATACTGGTAGATCAGGCCCTGGTTACCTTAAACAATTTTGTTGCTGAAGCTGACATGACATGGTTCAGGGATCATCTTAAGGACGCAAAAGGCGTTTTTATCGTTCCACAGCTTCTGAAAGCGGGATTTATATTCGGTGGTTCCGGTGGAAGGGGAGTAGTGCTGCTTCGTGACCCGAAAACAGGGCGTTGGGGAGAGCCCGCATTTTATAGTATGGGGTCAGTCAGTTTTGGCCTTCAGATTGGAGGAGAATCCTCAGAAGTAATCATGCAGATCAGGACCGAGCGAGGCATGGAGTCCCTGTACGGTTCTTCCTTTAAGCTGGGCGGGGATACGTCTGTTGCCCTGGGTCCTGTTGGCGCGGGAGCTGCCGGTAAAGGCGTGGCAGCGGACCTGGTTTCCTTCTCACGGGCACAGGGTGCATTTGCAGGTCTTGCTCTGGATGGATCCGTTATCAAGGTGAATGATGATTTCAACAAGGATTATTACGGCAAAGCGGTCAGGCCCGTGAACATCCTGGTGGAAAAAGAGGTGAGCAATCCCGGATCGGCAAAACTCCGAGAAGGATTGTACAAGGCCGAGCACGGAAAGTAAGGCTGATTGTGGCTCATTTAAGAGTAAGGCGCTCCTTTTCGGGGGCATGTTTTTTTGCACCGTTCAGAAACGTGCTCCGCGGGGAGGATGCATCAAACTCGATAACGAGCTTTTAATCAAACAATGGAGGTAAAGACATGAAACAACAATTCGGAGCGTTAGCAGTGATCGTGGCCTGCGGCACAGCCGCCATAGCCCTTTTTACCAGTTCCGCCATCGCCCAGCCGAACAACGATACCCCGCCGTCGCTCATTACGCCGGACAAGATCGAAACCCGCATCGGCACACTGGAATTCAAAGACGGGGCACCGACGGTTGCAACGGCAGAAATGGTCTACGACACGCTCGACTTCACCCGGGCGTTGAACGTCTACAACAACAGCTTCCGCGGCGCTTCCGCCTACGGTCTCTACAAGGGCTTCAAGAGCATTGGTGCCGAACCCAACACGGTCGTGCTCTTCTCCGATCTGATGGATTCGAGCTCCCTGTTTCTCACGCCCAACGCCGATACCGTTTATTATCTGGCCGTTGTCGATTTGACAAAAGGCCCGATGGTCATCGAGCAACCGCCTAATGGATTGGGAACCATCAATGACATGTGGTTTTCCTGGATCATCGATATCGGTCGTCCCGGGCCGGATCGCGGCGAGGGTGGCCGATATCTAATCGTCCCTCCAGACTACGATGGCCCCTTGCCGGACGGTGGGTTCTACATTGCCCACTCAAAAACGATGCGCGTGCTTTATGCAGCCCGCTCTTTCCTAGTGGATAACGATCCAAAGCCGGCGGTTGATCAGATCAAAAAGTCGATGAAGATTTATCCGTATACACCGGGCGGCGAAGGAACCAGCATTGCAACCGCACTTGAAGGCAAGGTTCGACTTGGGCGCGATGCGGAAATTCCGGCAACCAAATTTGTAGAGGCTTCCGGAAAATCCTTCAATACGATCCCACCCAGCGACTATAGCTTCTTTGAAATGATCAATGAAAACGTACAGCAGGAACCGGCCACCAGCTACGACGTGGAACTTGCCGGCCAGCTCACCGCCATCGGTATCGTGCACGGCAAGCCCTTCAAGCCGGATGCGCGCATGAAAAAGATTCTGACCGATGCCGCCGCTGTGGGGGCCGCGGCCGGACGCTCTTTGAACTGGCGCTTTGCCGAAGAGCATCCCGAGTGGATCTATTATGAGAATTCTTCGTGGGGCAACATGCTGTGGGAAGGCGGCTATAATTTCGAGACGCCGCCGCCGATGATCACCAAGGACGGCATGTTCAAACCGTTTCCTCCAACCGGTGCACGCACGCTCGATTCACGCACAGCTTTCTACTACGGCTACACCCTCGACTCGCCCGGTATGATCATGCGGATCCCCGGTGTGGGCTCGCAGTATCTCATGGGCTTCCTGGATGCGGACAAAAATGTGATGGACGGTGCCAAGACCTACAAAGTGAAGCTGCCGAAGGGTATTCCGGCTGCGGCATTCTGGTCGTTCACTGTCTATGACAACCAGAGCCGTTCCATGCTCCAGACGCCGCAGCGTTATCCGCGCGCCGGCAGCCAGACCTATCCCTCGCCGGCGGCCGAGGCGGCCTCCGATGGTTCAACGACTATCTATTTCAGCCCGGCACAGCCCGACGGCGTGAAGCGCGGCAATTGGATCCAGACCGATCCCAAAAAAGGCTGGTTCACCATCCTGCGCCTTTACAGTCCACTCGAATCGTTCTTCACCAAAGAATGGCGACCCAGCGAAATTAAGTTGTTGAAATAAAATGTAATTGTCCGCACACTATGAATGTGCGATAATTCAAACCTATAAATATGAGGAGAAGACGATGACACTTTACAAGGCACTAATGACGGCACTACTCGCTGTTTTCTGCATGAGTGCCTCCGTACAAGCTGCACCCGCTGTCACGCCAGCCGAAGCACGCGCCATCGCCAAGCAAACTTACACCTACGGCTACCCACTAGGAGGCTGTCCGAGAATAGAGATCCTGAAATTTTGACCACATCATAATGTGCTCACTATGTCGATAACGTACTTTATGTTGTGGCCAAAAAAATGAGTTTTGCATTCTCGGACAAGCTCCTAGTAGACAACTACCGTGTTCAATATGCTTACTACATAGACAAGAATAGTGTTGGGTACAAAGCACCTTGGGACCATATTACGAACATTCATAATGTCTATACACTGGCCGATACCACGGTGCAGACGCCCAATTCAGACACGCCTTATTCTTGGGCTGGCCTCGACTTGCGCGCCGAACCAATCGTACTCTCTGTACCTAAGATCGAGCCAAATCGTTACTATTCTATTCAGTTAACCGACGCTTACACGTTCAACTTTGATTACGCCGGCACAAGAACCACCGGTAATGACGCTGGCAGCTTTATGGTTGTAGGACCAGGATGGAAGGGCGAGACCCCAAAAGGGATCAAGAAAGTATTCCGTTCGGATACGGATTTCATCTCAGCTATCTATCGCACGCAGCTCTTCAATCCGGCCGACATCGACAACGTAATAAAGATACAGGACGGCTACAAGGTGCAGACCTTGTCTAAATACCTCGGAACGAAGGCACCTGCTGCCGCACCGACTGTCGACTGGATCAAGCCGCTCACGAGGGATGCGCAAGCGACTAATCTTGAGTTCTTTAACATCATGAACTTCGTGCTGACCTACTGCCCGACGGTACCGAGCGAAGCAGCGCTTAGGGAACGCTTCTCCAGGATCGGTGTCGCAGGCGGCATGACGTTCGACCCCGCCAGGCTCTCGCCTGAAATGAAGACCGCAATCGAGCAGGGCCGCGCCGACGCCTGGCAGGCATTTGAGGGTGGCGTAAAAGAGCTGATCGAAGGGAAGATCACCTCCGGTGATGTCTTTGGCAGCCGCGAATTCCTGAAGGACAACTACTTGTACCTTTGGATCGGCACCATCGGCATCTACGGCAACGCCAAAGAGGAGGCAATGTATCCGGTCTATCGCGCGGATAGCGAAGGCAAGGCACTTAGCGGCGCCAATCGCTACACGCTGCACTTTGCCGCCGACAAGTACCCGCCGGTTCACGCTTTCTGGTCGCTGACGATGTATGACTTGCCGCAAAGCTTGTTGGTGGCCAATCCGATCAACCGCTACCTCATCAACTCACCGATGCTGCCGCAGATGAAGAAAGATGCCGATGGCGGACTCACGATCTACATCCAGAACGAATCGCCCGGCAAGGACAAGGAATCGAACTGGCTGCCCGCACCGAAAGGAGCGTTCACCACATACATGCGCCTCTACTGGCCGAAAAAAGCAGCCCTGGACGGTTCGTGGACTGCACCGAAGCTGATTAGGAAATAGGCTGCAGTATAGGAGCGTGAAGGAATTAATATGAAAGCTCTACATTCCTTCACGCTCCAGATCAGTCAGTCGGTTCCAACCGTTGGAAGTCAGAGCAATGGTTTTGAAAAAAATGCGGACGGTTCGTACGATGTTTGTTTCGCCCCAAAGGCTCCAAAAGGAAAAGAGGCCAATTGGCTGCAGACCTTACCGGGCAAGGCACTGGCAGCCACCGGGCGTTGCGATCGCCGACTAATCGCGCGATGCCTCTGGGAATAACAAACACTTAACTAACAAAGGAGAATAATCATGAAACAAAAATTAATTGCCATTCTTGTTGCAACACTTATTGGTGCATTCACAACAATGTCAAGTTATGCACAAACCGGAAAGGTTTCGGCACAAGAAGCAAAGAGAACTAAAGCAACATCGATAGCAGACAAAGTGCAAACCGTTGCTGGTGAGCTGAAATTTTTTGACGGGGTACCTATAGGTAATACTAGCGAATTGGTATACGACTACCTTGATCGTGCCCGTGGCATAGACGTTTACCTCGATAATCTTGGGGCGGTAGTACTTTACAGCCTTCAGGTTGCTTTGGATGAACAAGGTACCGAAGGCGCCAATAAAGTTGCCATTTGGGAACAGTTGATGGATTCGCGTACGCCTGTGCTTACTGCCAATACCTCAACCATGTACGCATATACGTATACTGCTTTGGAAAAAACCGGCCCATTGGTAATCGAGATCCCACCGGCTATGCTTGGTTTCATGGACGATGGGTGGCAACGTTTTGTGGGCAATATGGGCCTTACCGGACCGGATAAGGGTAAAGGCGGTAAGTACCTTGTGATCCCACCGGGATACACAGGTAATATCCCTGAAGGTTATTTCCTTTTAAAACCGCTAACCAATAGAAACTTTATGTTCCTAAGAGGCAATATTAAAGATGGCTTGGTAGCGGCAGCAGATAATTTCAAAAAAGGACTGAAAATTTATCCGTTAAAAGATAAAGCCAAGCCGGCACCTACCGAATTGGTCAACATGTCTGGTCGAACTTTCACCACCATTTTCCCGAGTACATTAGAGTACTATGAAATGTTGAACACCATTGTTCAAGGAGAGTCAGAGGGCGCCATCGATCCTGAAATTCGTGGCGAACTCGAGGCTATTGGCATTGTAAATGGAAAACCATTTAACCCTGATGCGCGTATGCAAAAGCTACTTACAGAGGCAGCAACCTTAGGTAATGCAGCCGGTCGCGCCATCACTTACGACACTCGTATCTCTGGTGTAAAACTGTATCCGGGTACAGACCTCAATTGGCAGATGGCTTATGCCAATAAGAATACAAGCTTCGAGTCAGACGGTATTATGCATTTAGATGCCCGTATCCTTTTCTACTTCAATGCCGGAGGTATTACGCCTTCTATGGCCTTAACAAAGGCCGGAGCTGGTTCTGATTATGCGTTTAGTTTGTTGGATAACAATGACAAAGCGTTTGATGGATCGAAGACGTACAAATTGCATTTACCGGCTAACGTACCTGTGAACGATTTTTGGGCGGTTACGCTTTATGACACGCAAACACGTTGTATGTTACAAACCAGTCAATTGTTCCCAACCGTGGGTAGCCAAACCAAAGGGTTTGAGAAAAATGCAGACGGCTCTATGGACATTTATTTTGCGCCTGAAGCTCCAAAAGGCAAAGAGCATAACTGGTTGCAAACCATACCGGGAAAAAGCTGGATGCCTCTCCTACGTATGTACGGACCACTTGAACCATGGATAAACAAAACTTGGAGACCGGGTAATATTGAGTTGGTGAAATAAATCCAAAAAATATTGAGATAGAGACAAATTAACAAGCAGCAAGATCGAAAATAGACCAAGGAATGTAACTTATGAAAATGAAAAACATATTCAATATTTTGGCGATTGTTGGCACTTTTGCCATGCCATCGCTTTTGCAGGCTCAAGAGGTGACGGTGACGCCCGCTGAGGCACGCGCCATAGCCAGAGAAGCCTACACCTACGGCTATCCCCTGGTGGACAACTACCGCGTCCAGCATGCTTACTACGTAGACAAGAATAATTCTGGATTCAAAGCACCCTGGAACCATATCGGGAACGTTCCCAATGTCTATACACCGGCTGATACCGCGGTGCAGACGCCCAATTCAGATACGCCCTACTCTTGGGCTGGTCTAGACTTGCGCGCCGAACCAGTAGTGATCTCTCTGCCTAAGATCGAGGAAAAACGTTACTACGATGTTCAGTTCACAGACGCCTACACGTTCAACTTTGATTACGCCGGCAGCAGAACCACCGGTAATGACGCCGGCAACATTCTGCTTGTCGGACCAGGCTGGAAGGGCGAGACCCCAAAAGGGATCAAGAAAGTAGTCCGTTCGGAGACTGATTTCATCACAGTTGTCTTTCGTACGCAGCTCTTCAACGCTGCCGATATCGACAACGTTATAAAGGTACAGGACGGCTACAAGATGCTGACCTTGTCCAAATTCCTCGGAACGGACGCACCAAAGCCCGCGCCAGCTGTTGACTGGATCAAGCCCCTAACGAAGCCTGCGCAAGCGACTTCTCTTGAGTTCTTCAACATCGTGAACTTTGTGTTGACATACTGCCCGACAGACCCAAGTGAGGCGGGGCTCATGAGACGCTTTGCTAAAATTGGTGTTGGTGGTGGCAAAACATTCGATCCCGCTAAGCTCTCCCCTGAGATTAAGAAAGCTATTGAGCAAGGCCGAAGCGAAGCATTGGAAGACTTTAAAGCTGGAACGATAAGGCTAGGCGAAGGGAATATCACTGCAGGCGATCTTTTCGGAACACGCCAGTACATGAAGAACAACTACCTTTACCGCTGGCTTTCAACGATCGGCATCTATGGTAACTCGAAGCAAGAGGCCTTGTATCCGGTCTATACCATCGATAGTAATGCTGATAGCCTTTCTGGTACCAATAAGTACACCTTGACCTTCGCAGCAGGCGAGTACCCTCCGGTCCACGCCTTCTGGTCTCTGACGATGTATGACTTACCGCAAAGCCTATTGGTGGCTAACCCAATCAACCGCTACCTGATCAATTCGCCGATGTTGCCGAACATGAAAAAGGCGAGTGACGGCTCACTAACGCTTTACATCCAGAACGAGTCTCCTGGCAAAAAGTTGGAGTCTAATTGGTTGCCAGCACCTAAGGGAGCATTCTCGATGTACATGCGTCTTTACTGGCCGAAAGAAGCTGCAATCGATGGCTCCTGGACAGCCCCGAAGCTTTATAAGAAGTAACATTTCTGGACCACGCGGGCCGGTCCAGGAAAGGACCGGCCCGCGCATTCAGACGCGAAAGCACAAACACAAACCAGGAATAGTTCCCATGAAAACGTTCCCCCGCACCACCATCAGCCTGGCCGTGACAAGTTTACTTTCGCTGGCCATGTTGTCAGCCTGTAACAAAACCGAAGACACGACAACCACTGCTAAGCCAGCCAATACTGCGGCGGCGGTCACTCCAGTGAAACCAGCTGAAGCTGCAAATGGACTCACCAGCGCTGAAGTCAAGGCTACTTCGCAAGAAGCCATGCTCTACCTGGCAGCCACCGGGAATTGTCGTTGTAAAATAAATTTGGCAGGCATGATCAATGACAGCACGTTGCGGAAAGCAACATCCGATGATGTGCTGCATTAGCGATTAAACGGTGATATTCAATGATATTTATTGTGAAATTTGCACCAATAAAATGTTGCAAATTTCAAATAAACTGCTTAATCCTATTTGAAAGGCGAACCAATGAGCATGTAACAAGTATCTACTCATCCATTAGACGAGCAACGGCGATGACCTTGTTGCTGACAGGCGCTTTACTGGTCTGCGCGCAAACGAATACGAGCGCATCTTCTTCCGTCGAAGACCTCGTTAAACAAAAACAGAACCCCCTCAGCGGCCTTCGACAGGTGAAATTAGATACGACCCTGAGTCCCGACGTGCCTGTTACTGGTGGGACCGAAGGAGCCTATTCGCTGCAGGTGGTGTGGCCGTTTGAGCTGACTGAAAACTGGAGACTGATCACCTACTCTATTGTGCCGGTACTCCAGCTACCAGAAGGCGATGGCGACTATACGGTCGGGCTGGGCAACACCTTGTTGAACTTTTTCATCACCCCAAGCAAGCCGACGGGTAATCTCGTCTGGGGTGTGGGGCCTACGGTTCTGTTGCCGACTCGCACTGATTCCGATCTTGGCAGCAACCGGCTTGGCCTCGGCCCGTCGGGCGTTTTGTATTATGCGAAGAACGACTGGGGCGCCGGTGTGGTACTGCAGAATGTTTGGTCAGGCGGAGGAGATGGCCGCAACGAAGTCAATAAGTTTGGTGGTCAGTATTTCCTCAACTACAACCTCTCCCAAGGTTGGTATCTCTATAGCAACTCAACCATCACCGCCGATTGGACCGCAGACTCCGGTGACCGTTGGACAGTTCCGGTGGGCGGCGGCTTTTGAAAGGTCTTCACAGTCGGTGAGTCCATGAGCGCCTCGCTGCAAGGCATCGCCAATGTGGTGAGGCCAGACGATAGCGCCAAATGGCTGTAAATTTCCAGTTTGCGATACTCTTTCCATAAGTCAGGGAATGGAGTTTCCCAGTAAACCCTTAGTGATGATGCCACCAAGGCCATGTACCCACAACTCAACTTGAAAGAGAGAGAGAAAACAGTAATATGAAGAAAATTATCGAGCTACCACCCTACTAACTTTTGCACTGGCTTTGTCTGGAGCGCAGGCGACCGGGGGAAATCGAACTGCAACCTTGACATAACGTGCTTCATAGTTGGGAGCATCGATAAGCCTCTCAACGAGGCCACCAGCGGGGACGCTAAATATCGGCACAATATTTCGCCGACGCGTTCCATAGTCTCTGCTGATGGTCAGCGCTTTATCTAAAGAAAAACAGTCAACGGAAAATCTGATATTTGACGGTCATGTCAGCCACATGGTTAAAAAGATTGTCTATAAACCACAGGTTTAACCCAATAAGGAGAGAAATCATGAAGATAAAACGAGTTCTAACGATGATGATTGCCTTGTCTGTTGCGGTCCTGCTCTCAGCTTCCGTGTGGGCGGAGGATGAGAGTGCGGAGGATTTGGCTAAGAAGGTTCAAAACCCCGTCGCTGACTTGATCAGCGTACCCCTCCAGAACAACTTCAACTTTGGAGTGGGGCCGGAGGATGATCTCCAGTATGTGCTCAACATACAACCGGTCATTCCGATTAAGCTCAGCACAGACTGGAACCTTATCACCCGTACCATCGTGCCGGTTATCTCCCAGCCGGGTTTTACGACTGAGCAGGACCGTGTCAACGGCATCGGCGACATTCAGTTCACGGGGTTCCTGTCACCGTCAAATTCGGAGGGTCTAATGTGGGGTGTCGGACCGATTACGCAGCTTCCGACGAACACCAACGGCCTATTGGGCAATGATCGCTGGGGTCTCGGCGCATCCGCAGTCGCTTTGAAAATGTCGAAAGGCAGTCCCTGGGTTTATGGCGCTCTGGTCAATAACGTCTGGTCGGTGGGCGGTTCCGATAGCGACCCGAACTACAGCAATTTCCTGGTCCAGCCGTTCCTCAATTACAATTTCCCCGGCGGATTCTACCTCTCCAGCTCACCGATCATTACCGCCGCCTGGAAGGCCGACAGCAGTGATCGCTGGACCGTACCGCTGGGAGGTGGCGTCGGGAAGATTTTACGCTTGGGCCGCCTACCGCTGAATCTCCAGTTGCAGGCTTATTACAATGTGGTAAAACCGGACGATGGCGCGGACTGGCAACTGCGGTTTCAAATTCAATTCCTCTTTCCAAAGTGATGGCAACATCAAGAAATTATTGGCTTAAGGTAGCTAAGAGGCTAGTATTCATGAACAAGGCTCAAGAAGGAGATAAACACTGATGGGAAAATGGCAGATGGAAACGGATGCCCCCTCTGAGTGTATCTGCTATAAATCACAAGCACCACAAACGTTGACATACTCGCTCGATATCTCATTCGAGCAAGATTGAATCTGCCATTTTGCTCATTATCCAGCACCACTACATCTTGTGGTCGGCGCCTTTTTAGATTGTTCATCCAAAAGTGAAGTTTTCCTATATCATTAGTGAATTTGAAAATTCTCAAAAAGGGTCAATAATTGATCTCCCAGCTTAGCATGAATCGGCTGGCCCAGAATTGCATATTTCGATATGTAGTTTCATCTTCGACATTCGCACGTATTGTAGAAATAAATGATACCTACCTACTGAACGTGACAGATCAAATCTTGCTAACTGCATCTTACGGTCAAATTGAAAATTCAACGTTGTTTTTTTTGACCTGATCTACCTCTTCAAATGAGGATATTGCGAACCATCGCCGCATTCCACTCTTTCCTCTGCCTCGTCAGGGGTTGATCCGTAAGGTCTTGGCCCTTCACATCGGCCATTTTCGTTCCTGACCTTATCCCGTGCCATGCGGAGTTTTTTCACGAGAAGAGATCTATCCAGTTCAGCGAAAACGCCTTGGATTTGGATTACAGCCTTTTTGATAGGGTCTGCTTGGGTATACGGTCACATCCGAGAAATTTGACTGGGACTGGAGACTGAATATATACAGGGTTTCTTATCCCTCGTAGGCCTCTCGCAGCTCTCGCTTGAGGATCTTTCCGGCCACGTTTTGCGGGAAGACGTCCATGATGATCACGTCGCTGATACGTTGGAACTTTGCATCCACACAGCTGTTGGTCCACCGGATGAGATCATCAATGTCAACACTTTTCCCCTCGATCAGGACCACGGCCGCCACCGGTGTTTCTCCCCACCTCTCATTGGGAACACCGAAAACGGCCACTTCACTAATTGAGGGATGCTGGATAATGATCTCTTCAATATCTTTGGGATAGACGTTGACTCCGCCGCTGATGATCATATCCTTAAAACGGTCCACAAGGAACAAGAACCCATCTTCATCAACGTAACCGGCATCTCCCGAGTGCAACCAACCATCAACAATTGCTCCCTTGGTCAGGTCAGAACGATTGTAATAGCCGGGCATCAGAGTGGGTCCTTTGCCGCAGATCTCGCCAATCTCGCCAGGAGCACACTCTTCCCCTTCCTCCTTCAGGATACGCATCTCATAAAATGATGGGGGAACACCCACTGATCCAACCTTGCGGACAGCGTCACACTTGTCAAGCACGGTAAAAAAACCCTCGGTCAGGCCATAAAGTTCGTAAAAACGACCTGGCAGAAGCTCGTTTATGCGGTGTTTATATTCAAGGTGAAGGGGGGCGCCGAGGCTCTGGATCATCTCCAGGGACTCAAGGGCCTTCAGATCAAAGGCAGGGCTGTTTAGGATGGCGATAATCTGCGAGGGCACCATGATCACGTGAGTTACCCGATTTTCTTGAATGTCACGGATCACGGATTCAGGATTAAAGGATTCATGCACGATATAGGTGCATCCCACAAACATCCAGGGCATCAGGTCCAGCATTGCCCCGTTGAAGACAATGGAACCGGCATGCAGGCAAATGCTTTCCGGCGTCATCCGGAAGGCCGATGCAAAAATGCTGCAGTACATAGCCCGTATATAGTGGGTATGGATAATTCCCTTTGGAGAACCGGTGGTGCCGCTGGAATACATGATATTATACACATCTGAGTCACTCAGGTCAGCGTCAGGTGGATTATCCCCTGACACTCCGGAAATAAATTCCTCATAAAACGCAAACCTCTCACGTGGTTGACCGCCTACCAACACGCAACCGCGGATCGTGGGCAGATTCTCTTTGATCCTTTCCAGGCTATCGACAAAGGCGCTATCGGCCAAAACAAAAACGGTATCGGAATCCGCGAGCAGGTTAAAAAGCCCACTTTCCTGTAGTATGGGGCTACAGGGTACGATAGCAATACCCGTTTTTGCGGCTGCCCAATAGGCTGCCATGAGTTCCAAGGAATTGGAGAGGACAGTGGCCATCTTCTCGCCTTTGCAAACACCGGTCGCAAGGAGGGCGTTGGCCAGTTTGTTCACATGTTTATTGAATTCCCCATAGGTCAGCCGCTTTTCACCGATAACGAAAGCCAGTTTTTCTGGTTGATAACATGCATGTCGTGGCAGAAGGGTCCCGATATCCATTGTCTCCTCCAAAATTCTAAAGTTTCAGGGAAGTTCTTCAATAACGATGGGCTTTTTTCAGCGGCTCCGTTTCCACAGGAGAGAATGAGCCTATCCCCAAAGAACCAAAAGTGATCTATCCATCTAAAGACGACAAAACGATAATAATTTCGGTATGCTGGAATGAATTGTCCTGTTTACAACGGAAGCTGCTCATGCCCTAAACAACGCCGAATCCCGCAGATGGCGGGAAATGCCTACTATGGATACTATAGCAGCCTCACCCGCAGCAAGCTAAAATCCAGGTGGTTGCACCGAGAAATGAGATAAGACATGCAGTAAAGGTTTTAGGCGTTTTTTAAGAATCCATTTGTCACTTGAAATAACAGTATTTCAATGGTTTGGAATATGATCCACTTATCTCAACTATTTTATATTTGAAAACCACTTCCGGACGATCTTCAAGAGCCCCCAAGACATCGAGATCGTCACCCATACGGAGGTTTGCCTCACGATGTGGGGTGTCCTATTTCATTTTTGAGGGACCAGCTAAGCAAGTTTTGATCTGGCAGCTTAGCATAAAAAAGGGCTGTCCCGGAATTGCGGGTTACGATACTACTACTTTCCCGAGACGGGATGAGTTAAAACCTGCCCAACTACCATATATTGTGGTTGTAAGAATTTTTCCTGCGACTCCGACGATCTAACGAATTATTTGTGTATTTAACGCATATTGCATGGTTTTGAACCCATAAAATCCTCTTGATATTGTCAAGCTCTTCTTCCCTGAGCTTGAAGACCTGCCACACAGTGATGCCCTTATGCGTCTATTGGCCAGAATCGATGTTCATGAGATCGAGAATGCCCAAATAGATTTAGTCAATAAACTGATCCGCAATAAAAAGTTTAACCGTTATCTGATCAATAACTGTTACCCCGTTGCTTTCGATGGTTCGCAGAAGTTTGCCAGAGATTGGTTGTGGAGCGAGGAATGTTTGGAGCGTAATGTAAGGGTCAAAGAGGGAAAAGATTCCAAAAAACAGTATTATGTGTACATCCTGGAAGCCAGTCTCGCTTTTGAAAATGGCATGACAATTCCTCTGATGAGCGAGTTTTTAAGCTACACGGAAGGTGATACCGGTACAAACAAACAGGATTGCGAACAAAAGGCATTCAGACGTTTGGCAGGGCGGTTGAAATCTGCATTCCCAAAACTTCGAATTATGGCCTTACTTGACGGATTATATCCGAGCGGCCCCATGATGGAATTGCTCCGAAAGAAAAAATGGGGATTCATGATCGTATTGCAAGACAAATCTCTGCGAAGTGTTTGGGAAGAAGATGACATAGGAAGACTTTCCGCCAAGAACCGTTTTTATCACACCTGGTGCGGTCGAAGACAACATTTCCAATGGGTAAACGGCATCGAGTATTCGTGCTTCGGGGCTGTGAGAGTTTCACAGGTTTTGACAAAAACCATTTCTATGAGCTATTCTCAATGTATCTGTATTGTGACACAATTCTCTTTACACTGGATAGCATTACAAATGTAATGATAAATAGATCCGTATAGTAAATTGTTCGCCAATAGTAATTAGCAGTTGTGGACATGAACACTTCACCTCAATTAGTAAAGGACTGTCATGTGGTTAAACGCATCCTGTTTTCTTGAATTCAATATTCTGGTTCCAACTCCGTTTTTGCTCATGTTGCGCCCCCGGAGTGGATGGCAGCAATGGATCGCACGTGAAGAGTACGTTTTATTGCCCAGCGTACCTGCGGTTGAGTTCACAGATTCGTTCGGCAACTTGTGTCAGAGGCTGGTTGCACCAGCCGGGTATTTTTCAGTGCGTACATCTGTTGATATTGAAACCGCGGACGCAGCCGACACGGCCTTTGGAGCGCCGTTTATCGAAGTGCAGCAGTTGCCCGATGAGACCCTGCCTTTCCTGCATCCAAGCCGTTATTGTGAATCGGATCGTTTCACCGAAATGGCAGCGTCACTCACGAAGGGATGGGCCTCAGGTTACGATCAATGCAATGCCATCGTTGACTATATCCGCAACTCGATACAATACACACCTGGCATTGGACAGCAGATTATCAGTGCCTCCGAACTAAACCAGTTGGGGCGAGGAGTATGCCGGGACATGGCCCACTTGGGTATCGCTTGTTGCCGAGCGCTATCGATACCGGCTCGCATGGTAGTGGGCTATCTTGAGGCGCTTGAACCGATGGATTTGCACGCTTGGTTCGAGGCTTATGTTGGAAATCGGTGGTACACATTCGATCCCACACAATCCGATCTGAAAGGAGGTCGTGTCTCCATCGCTTATGGCCGCGACGCAGCCGATGTTGCCATCTACACACAATTCGGCAACCCGGTGAGCCTGCTAAATATGAACGTCAAAGTCGAACGGATGCCCGGACCGACTCACTGAGGCAGGGCACAGCGTCACTTCTAATCAGCGAATCGATTGCAGGGGATTGCTTCCGCTGCGCTCTTGCAACCCCTGAACCGCACGTTAAGCTGTCATATCTCCAACGTACATTGGACCTTGGTCAACCGGTAATAACTGGTCTCACTTAATGGTTGACGCTGATCCAAGAATTTGTTTTCCTAAGTTATGGTTGAAAGGTGATTTATTCAGGATTTATTTGGGATTCACATGACTGTCAGAACCAGATACATGATTGCCGCAGCCCTGCTCCTGCTGCTGATGGCGGGGCCGTTCGTAGCCAGTGGGGTTGTAGCGTGGGCCGAAGCCACGCTGGATCACCGTGCCATATTTACCCATTATTTTCACCGGATCATGCCGCTTGGGGCAGGGCTGACAGTACTGGCACTTCTGCTCGGTTTCTTGATTCTCAACCGCCTTTTCAGGCAGTACGTAACCGGGATGGCGGCAATGGTTGAACGTCTGACGGTGATGCTGGTGAGCAACCGGGACCTTCGTCTTGAGGAGCAGGGGCCGCCGGAGCTACGTCAAGTGATTGCGGCAATGAACCGCCTGGCCGACCAGCGTGATCATAAGATTGACGAGATCGAGGAACAGATTACTGACCAGCAGTCCATGTATGCGGCGATATGCGAGAGTTCCAAGCCAGGGACCGATCTTGATCGGCCCTTAAGCACGCTGGTTTATGCTGCATTTGACACCGAGACCACCGGTCTGCAGCCGAGCGAGGGGGATGAAATCATCCAGATCGGTGCGCTGAGGGTTGCAAATGGATCGCTTTATCTGGATGATACATTTGAAAAGCTGATTGATCCCGGACGTCCCAGAACAGGTCATAGGAAATTTGTTACTTTCCAGTCGCCCAATTTGGGACTTGCCCCAGGCTTGTGCGTTGTCGTATGATCACAATGCTTATAAGTAGAAGTCGAAATTGCATTTTTTGAAACCGCAGCAGCAAAGGAGACCGATTTGGATTTGAAAGATATTCGCAAAAAAGCGAAAGGGATTATGGGTGGACGGTGCCGTATGTGCCCGAGCTGTGATGGCCGGGCCTGCGCGGGCGAGGTTCCCGGTATGGGCGGCAGTGGGACTGGAGCCTCATTCAAAAATGCGGTGAGTGCCCTTGCTGAAGTCACCCTTAATATGCGGGTGATACATGATGTGATTGACCCTGACCTAAACTGCCAAGTGCTTGGTGAGAATTTGAGTCTGCCGGTCTTGGGGGCGCCAGTGGCCGGGGTGCAAATCAATATGGGCTGTGAAGACGTAACCGAGGCCGAGTACTGCCTGGAGTTCGTCGCCGGGTGCGCCGATGCCGGAGCCCTGGGCTGCTTTGGCACTGCAGTGCCGGAATTTTTTATTGAAGCCGGTTTGGCGGCGCTTCACAAGACAGGCGGCAAGGGTATCCCGGTGCTTAAACCGTTTGAGGAAAAAATCCTTTTCCCCGAACTGGATCAGGTGGCTGAGGCCGGTGCACCTATGGTGGGCATGGATCTGGATGCCGCGGGTTTGATCACCCCACGCTTACACGGCCGTCCGGTTTATCCCAAAACACCGGCACAGCTGAAAAACATCGTGGAGTATACGGATCTACCCCTGATTCTAAAGGGCATCATGACCCCTGATGAAGCCCAGCTTGCGGTGGATGTGGGGGCAAAGGGCATTGTGGTTTCCAACCATGGCGGCCGGGTGATGGACCACCTGCCCGGGACGGCTGCCGTATTGCCGGCTATCGCGGATAAAGTGAAGGGTCAAATAACCATTTTGGTGGACGGCGGAATACGCGATGGGATTGACGTCCTCAAGATGCTGGCCCTGGGTGCAGACGCTGTTATGGTAGGAAGGCCCCTGGCAGTGGCGGTTTTGGGTGGAGGTCGGGAGGGCGCCAAGCTCTATCTGGAGAATTTAAGAAGCGAACTGTATTCAGCCATGATCCTGACTGCATGCAATTCGATAGATTCCATCGGGAGGCACATCCTGTATCAAGGATGACCTATCCAAAATCATGTTCCTTTTCGAGACTGGCAGATGTATCATTGCGTTTAGGATTTCTTATTTTTAGGTTTACAAGTGTTTGGAAACTAGTTTAAATTGAAACCTAGAAGCTGCAATTAGCGCTTAGCCGTTAGCACTTAGCCCTACAATATAAGTCGTTTACGGAGAAACAGCTCAGCATCAGAAAGCGAAAGTCGCAATACAGGAAAAACTGATACAACTCATTTACATCATTAAGCTAACGGCTAATAGCTTAAAAGCTAACTGCTGTTTTTAGGTGAAACGAAGGCGACGAAAAAATAGTCCACGAAAACTTAACCGAGGGATGACCAAGGAACCTTAAATGGAGGGGGGATGTTCAACCGGAAAGACCCTGTCTACATGTTGATTATTATCTTCTTTTGTCTTTTTCCCGTATCGGCATACACCTATCCGTCTCAAGACCCTTCACCGATTCAATACCAGGGCTCTGGTAAAATTCAACATAATCAAATTGAACTTTCTGAGAAAGAAAAAGCCTTTCTCCAATCCCATCCAGTTATACGGCTTGGTACTGACGAAACATGGGAGCCTTTTGTCTCTAAGGGGACAGACGGCATCCTGCAAGGGGTTGATGTTGACTTCGTACAAACCATAAACGAAACAAGCGGTTCGAACATCCAATTGGTCACAGGTCAATGGGCGGACATGGTTATAAAAGCCAAAAACCGTGAAATTGACGGTCTGGTGACTTCTGCCCCTCTGAAAGCCAGAGAGCCTTTTTTCAACTTCTCGGAGGTTTATGTTTCAGAATTCATGCTTGTCATTGTTCCATCTCATGGTGCCTCTGAGATTAATGACATCAGCGACTTATCAGGAAAAACTGTGGCGATTCAGAAAGGAAATGAAGCATATGCAGCACTCTTAGAATCGTATCCGACCATCAAAGTTATGGAAGCGGATTCTGGTATCGAAGCAACCAAAATGGTCGTGGAAGGAAAGGCAGACGCAAGCATTACGGGTACATCAACCTATAAAACTGTTCACAGGCACTTTTTGCAGTCCATTAAAATTGGCTATGTTGCTTCGGAAAAACCGTTGGATTTAGTCTTTTCTATTCGTAAAGACTGGCCGGAATTAATATCAATCATTAACAAAAGTCTCGCGTCTATACCGCAGGAAACAGTAAATGCCATTTACCTGCGTTGGTTTGGAGTGAACCCTCCAGAACCCGGCATTCCGGGGAAACCCTCCATAAAGACGATCATAGTTGATAACTATTATCCCTATACCTTTGTAAATGAAAACGGGGAGCCAGACGGGTTCAGTGTTGATTTGATGAGAGCCGTTGCGGAAGTAATGGGTTTTAAATTCGGGATAAATGTCGATTCCTGGGAGCAGGCTAGAAATGGGCTGAAGACGGGAGCCATAGATTTTCTCCCGATGATGGCTTATTCCAAAGAAAGAGATAAAACGTTTGATTTTTCAGCACCACATACCATTGCTTATGATGCCTTTTTTACCAGGAAGAACTCCCCAGAGATAAAAACATTAAATGATCTCCGGCAAAAAAAAAATCATTATCATGAAAAATGACCAGGCCCATGATTATCTGCGTTCCCTGGATTACATAAAAGATGATCAATTGTTACTCACAGAGGATTTACAGGACGCCCTCAGGATGTTGGCATCTGGGAAGGGAGATGCAGCACTGATGCCAAAACTGGTTGGATTGATTTTTATTAAGAAGCTCAACCTCAGAAACCTGGCATTGGCGCCACTTGTTGTTGAAGAATACAAGAGGCCATTTAGTGTTGCTGTAAGTGAAGGGAATCAAGAACTCTTAGAACGAATCAACCAAGGTTTGAGCATTTTAAAGGAAACCGGGCAGCAAAAAGAAATATTTGAAAAGTGGTTTGGGATTTTTAAATCTCCCGAGATATCTTTTACTGATGTATTGAAGGTTCTTTTTTGGTTTTTTCTTGCTCTTGTTTTGATTGGGGCAGTTTTATCCTTTTGGTTCGCAGCTCTGAAGAGGCAGGTATCGATACGAACAAAAGACCTTAAGGAAGAAATTGAAGAGAGGAAAGGGGTCGAGGAGGCCCTGAGGGAGAGTGAACTTTCGTATCGGACACTTGCTGAGAACCTTCCCGGATTGGTGTATAGAGTACTTATTAGGGAAAAAGGCCGAACGCAATTTTTTAATGACATGCTGCAAACCATGACTGGATATAGAACAGGCGAATTGAAAAAAGGTGAAATTTGTTCAATTGAACCCTTGATTCTTCCCGAAAATTTAGGCGGAGTCGCAATCTCCGTAGAAGAAGCCATTAAAAAGAAAACCCCTTTTGAAGTGGAGTATCGCATACTTCATAAGGATGGAAATATTCGCTATTTTTCGGAAAGAGGTAGACCTGTTTTTGGAGAGGACGGGAACCCTCTATTTATAGATGGATCAATTTTTGAAATCACGGAACGCAAGCAGGCAGAGGAAGCACTGCGCGAAGGCGAGGCGAAATACAAATCTTTGACGAATAATCTTAACGTCGGGGTTTTTAGGAATTCTGTAGGATCCAAAGGCAAATTTATCGAGGGGAACCCTGCTATCGTGAAAATGTTCGGATACGACAGCAAGGAGGAATTTTTAAAAATAGGGGTCAGTAATTTATATATAAATTCACATGAGAGGAAAGAATTTTCTTCTAAAATTGAAAAGGCAGGTTCAGTAAAAAACGAGGTGCTGGAATTACAAAAAAAAGATGGGACAGTGCTCATCGGTTCTGTATCGGCTGTTGCGGTTAAAAATAAAAATGATGGCATCAAATATTTTGACGGAATTATCGAAGACATCACCGAGCAAAAACGGGCCGAAGAAGAAAAGAAAAAACTGGAATCTCAGTTCATACATGCCCAAAGAATGGAATCTATAGGAACCCTGGCTGGCGGGATTGCCCATGACTTCAATAACCTGCTCATGGCCATCCAGGGGCGAGCTTCCACCATGCTGACAAATAAGGACGTTTCTAGCCCGGATTTTGAACATCTGAGAGGAATTGAGGACTATGTTGAAAGTGCCGCCGACCTGACCAAGCAACTCCTGGGTTTTGCCATGGGGGGGAAATATGAAGTCAAGCCGACTGATTTGAATGCACTCATCGACAAACAGAATCGAATGTTTGGTCGGACCAAAAAAGAGATCATTATAAAAAGCAAATACCAGGAAAATATTTGGCCCGTGGAAATTGACCGAGGTCAGATTGACCAGGTCCTTTTGAATCTTTATGTGAATGCCTGGCAGGCCATGCCGGGAGGTGGCGAGCTTTTTTTGGAAACAGAGAATGTGACCCTTGATGAGGATGACGTAAAACCGTTTGCTACTGAACCCGGGAGGTATGTGAAAATATCTGTTTCCGACACGGGTGTTGGCATGGATAAGGCAACCTTGGAAAGGATATTTGGCATCCTTCATTTAAGCCAAAAAGTAGTTTACACTTTCGTGATTTCGCGTTTTCGCAGAGAAATTGGAAACTGGAAATTGGAAA
>Ga0208901_1000368_pt1 | contig 23930 bp, 23 predicted proteins | sample AntAceMetag02UKF_FD_184764 | JGI IMG/M metagenome (GOLD analysis project Ga0208901, IMG submission 184764) | Saline lake microbial communities from Ace Lake, Antarctica - Antarctic Ace Lake Metagenome 02UKF (SPAdes) (version 2) | ecosystem: Environmental > Aquatic > Non-marine Saline and...
CAAAAGGTTCATGAAATTGTTCCGGTCTTCATCATCTATAAACACATTCCCCTGTTCATTCCCTCTCGAAAGAACATGATATAGCGCCCCGCTAAATTCTATCCTCCATGGTCTTGACATAGTTCCACCTATATCACCGGTATGAAAAAATGTCAACTTAATACACTAATCAAGATGTGACCCCATTTCTTTACAGATGTCGAATTCTGGGGATATGAGGACAGATTTCTTTCAGGTTCTCGGGGAGTGCTCGCGAAAATTATAGATCTCCTGGTGAGTTTTGGCCCCGATCTTGTGTACTGCCCCTCCCCTATGGAGATTCATCCGGATCACAGGGCGGCCTGTTTTCTCCTGTTTGATGCGATTCGGAGTTGTGATTTGAATTTCGAGGTTGCTTTTTACGAGATCAATCAACCTGTGAGTGTTGGTTCCCTGGTGGATATTACACCTGTCATAGGCAAGAAAAAAGAGGCACTGAAAACATACGGGAGTCAGTTGAAAGAACGTCCGTACGACGACATCTGTCTTGCATTGAGCCGTTTCAGGAGCATGACCTTGCCGGGGGACGTAACCCATGCGGAGGGCTATTGTATCTTTAAAGTAGAAACCCTACGGAAAATGAGTCCATATGGTCTTCCATTCCAGAGGGTGGGAAGGCTTACAGCCGATTCCAGCGAAACCGGCCCTTTGGTATCTGTGATCGTGCGTACGAAAGATCGCCCGGGACTTCTCGTTCACGCCCTGCACTCCATTCAGGCACAAACCTATTCCAATCTGGAGATTGTTGTAGTCAATGATGGCGGGATCGATGTCCGGGATGTGATTGAAGCCGTCGTGCAGGATATCCCCGTGACGTATATTTCACATGAAACCTGCGAAGGAAGGTCTGAAGCTGCTAACACCGGCATGGAGGGTGCAAAGGGCGCGTACTTCAACTTCCTGGACGATGATGATGTCTTGCTCCATGACCATGTGGAGACCCTTGTGTCTCATCTTACCGCAACCGGGGAGAAGGTGGCTTACGGAAATGTGATCAATGTCTATTTCACCGGCCCACCGGAAAGGCCTGGAGAACGAAAACGGGAGGAGCTGATCTTTAATCTGGATTTTGATTCGGACCGCCTTCTTTTTGAAAATTACATTCCCGTCATGTCTGTTCTTTTCTCAAGAGAAGTCCTTACCAAAACGGAAGGTTTTTGCAGGGACCTTGTCCTTTTCGAAGACTGGGATTTCTGGATAAGAGTATCGAGGGACTTTCTCTTCAGGCACATCGACAAGGTGACGGCCGAATACAGGTTTTATGGGGTGTCTTCCATAGAGAAATCCCACCGGCAGAAATACCGCTACGACGAGGCCAAAGCAAAAGTTTTTGACCGGACACTGCCTCTACTCAGTGGCAGGGCCTGGGTCAATTTTCAAAACGGAGGGTGGTTGAAAAAACTTCAAGAAGATATTGAGGAAAAAGACAGAAGGCTGATAGAACTTGGGGAGGAAGCCGCCCGTATCCACGACGCTCTTGCCAGGGAACGCAATACGGTATCGGATCTCCGGAAGAAACAAGATGAGCGTCTTACTGGAGAAAATGTGCTGAATGCCAGTTATGTTGAAAACAAGAGGATTTTTGAAAAGATGAAGTCAGGATATGCCTACAGGTTCTACGGGAAATCGCGGAAGTGGCTGAGCCGGGTTTTAGGGTCAGGAGGATGTCAATAAATCCTATCTGCCGTATCTGCGACACAATTTATTTGTGACGAAACAACTTTCAGCGGTGTATATAGATGGAGCTCTTAACTGCAGGATTGCGCGCACGATGTTATGATTATGCAAGTGTCCGTGGGCTTCAGAACGCAATCTCTTTGACATTTTATAGATAGGAATTAACTTAGAAAAAAGGAAAAAGGAAAAATGCTTCCAGATAAACGGTCCGATCGGAAGAATTGAATATTCGTACATTTGGATCTGCAGGGATGCAAACAAAGATAAGATGGTTTGTCTAATGGCCTGTGGTTCAACGGGGGTTTTCATATGAGGGAAAAAAGACAATTTGTAGCGGTTACAGGGATCGGTATGATCTGTCCCCTCGGAATAAGCGCTCCTGAATGTTGGGAAAATATGGTCAAGGGCAAGTCTGGAATCCGTAGAATCACAAGGTTTGATCCGAGCGATTGTCTGACGCAGATCGCAGGAGAGTTGCCGGAGAACTATTTTCAAATGGAAAAGGAAGCCTTGACGCGAAGGGTTTTCAAACGCAGCATTTTACCTTCCCGGCTTGCTATTTTGAGCGCCAGGCAGGCTGTACATGATGCGGACCTTCGTGAAGAAGACCTGAAAGGTAAAAACGTAGGCGTTATTTCAGGGTGTGGCGGCTCCACATTCGGGGATCAGATGATCTTCAATGATGAAAAAAACAAACGATTTGTTTTCTCCCATGAAATGCTGAATGCCCTTTCGGCTTGTGTGAGCATTGAATTCGGTCTTAAAGGGATATCCTTCAATGTGGCAACGGCCTGTGCTTCGGGGGCTTTTGCTGTTGGACTGGGATATGATTATGTGATACGGTCTGGCGAAATGTGTATCGCGCTTGGAATCGATACCATGGTTCATAAGGACACCATTGATGGGTTTAATCGCTTACTGGCGTTGTCGGAAAATAATCGGGAACCCGAGAAGGCGAGCAGGCCCTTTGATAAGAACAGGAGCGGTTTTGTGCTTTCAGAAGGGGCCTGTGCTGTTATTCTTGAGCCCTATGAACGCGCCGTTGACAGAGGAGTAGATATTTACGCACTGATTTCGGGGGTTGGAAACTGTTCGGAAGCCTTTAATATTATTGCTCCTCAGCCCGACGGAGAAGGGATGGCCAGGGCCATGGAACTGGCTATCGACCATTCCGGGATATCCAAAGAGAAAATAGGCTACATCAATGCGCACGGAACATCAACTCCTCATAACGATAGGGCTGAAACAAACGCGATCAAAACAGTTTTCGGTGATCGCGCAATGGAGATACCCGTGAGTTCGCAAAAATCGATGATTGGCCATTCCATTGGAGCTGCAGGGGCCATAGAATTTGGGGTAACCGCACTGAGTCTGCATCACGGCATTCTTACTCCCACGATTAATTACGAAGTTCCTGATCCAGAATGTGATCTGGACTATGTTCCCAATGAGGCCAGAAAGGTGGAGCATCTGGTTGCTGCGATTACCAATAGCTTCGGGTTTGGTGGGCACAATTGTTGTATAGTTTTAGAGAACCGTAATGCCTTGATGAACTAAGAAGTTGAAACTTGGAGATGACGATGAACGAAAGGGATGTTTATATTGCGGGGATCGGTTCTTTTTCACCTGGAGATCCGATTCCGTTTGACCAAATCGAAGATGTGTTAGGGGAAATCACTGATGCCCCCAAGAGGGTTCTTAAGCGAATCAATCGAATGCGTCCTATTATGAAAGAGATGTTAGGCATAGAAAATTCCTATTATGCTATAGATCCAAAGACACGGGAGCGCACAGAAACCAATATATCTATGGCTGTCAAATCGTCTAAGAAAGCCTTGGAAATGGCGCAGATGGATGCTCCTGACATTGATTTGATTGTGTATGCCGGCATATTTTACGATTACATGTGCCCTCCATCGAGCGTATTTGTTCAAGAAGAGCTAAACATTCCCTATTGTGCCGAGATCTCCATCCACTCCAATTGTACATCCATTTATAAGGCCCTCCAAGTTGCGTCGGATATGATTGCCAACGGTCGCTATAACAATGCCTTGGTCGTCGCCGCTCAGATGTCATCGCCGTTTCTGCGCTCAGAATATTTTAATCAGAAGGTTATGAATGAGGAACAGGCGGTTTTACGCTGGTTTCTAAGTGATGGGGCGGGTGCACTGGTTCTCACTTCCGACAGGCCTGAAAAGCTTCCGTTAAAGGTGATTGATACGTATTTGGAATCGGTAGGCACCGGGTTTGATCCAGCCATGAAAATGCTTATTGGTGCAGAAAAATCCGATCTGTCTGAAATTTACGATAATGGATGGCACCACCTTATCCAGGATATTAAAGTAGTCGCAAAATTAGCTCCCGATTTCTTTGAAAAAGGGATCAAGACTATGATAAAAAAAACAGGTCTCGATGTATCCACAGTGAAATGTTTTTTTGCGAACATCCCGACCAAACATCTCATGGACCTCACTATTGAGAGTTTGAGGAAGGATTGGCATGCAGATCTGCCCTTTTACACAAAACTCAGCTCAAGGGGGTATCAGGGTGTTCCAGCCATTTTGATTGCACTAGATGATTACCTCAATGAGACGGTTTTGGTACCCGGTGATCGTCTCGTAAGTTTTGTGACGGAATCAAGCAAGTGGATGCATGCTGGGTTTATACTGGAGTGTGATTAATCGATGCAAACGGGGCCACACAAATACCTGGAGATATCAAACGAGGGCAAGATACTTATCATCACTCTCAGCAATCCTCCGAACAATTATCTCCCTGGAGCAATCTTCAGCGAATTCGACTCGTGTCTGGAGTTGATGGAATCTCCTGATGTCGAAGCCATTGTTTTTACAGGTAAGGGAAAGGTCTTTTCAAAAGGCGCCGACATAAGCGAATTTAAGGGGAATCTGAAAGGAGGGGATCATCGGGCCATTTTGCATGGAAACGAAATAATCTCATCCATTTCCAGGTTGACCAAACCGGTTATCGCCGCAATAAACGGGCCTTGTTTTGGCGCGGGGTTGGAGCTGGCTCTGGCTTGCCATATAAGACTTTGCTCTGAAAAGGCGCGACTGGGTTTGCCTGAGTTGTCTATTGGGGTCATCCCCGGTCTGGGAGGCATTGAGCGACTGATCAGGGTGATAGGGGAAACAAAGGCCCTGGAAATGATCCTGCTGGGAGATATGATTTCTGCCTCGCGTTCTCTGGAGCTGAACCTGGTGAATCGGGTTTTGCCAAAAAAGGACTTCTTTTTGAAGGTGCTTGTTTTTGTCAGGACAATCCTTGCTGCAGGCACGGATTCCACTGAAGAAATCCTGCGTTTATTCGCTCTTTCACGATCGGAACATGAAGAGCGAAATATTGCAGAAGCTGCGGAAGGTTTTGTCAGATTAGTCTCCTGTAAAAAGTCTTTATTTTCGTGATTAACGGTCAAAAACCGATACGGTACATGGTGTTTTTGCACGGATTCATGATGAGTTGGCAGGATTCCGATGAAGCCCCTGTTTGGGAAAACGGTTTTGTCAAGAATCTGAGAGGTTATGAAATGAGATGACAGTGAACCTTTAGCTGAAAACATATGACTGAAATTCTGGGGGAGAATGTGAAACGCAAACTGACGGATGCAGAAAAAAAAGAAATTTATGAGGAAGTAAGAGAATTCCTGGCCGATGAATTTGAGATAGACAAGGAAGAAATAACCAGGGGTACGAATGTAATTGATGATCTTGGAGGCGACTCCATCCTATTCTTGGAGATGATTGAAGAGTTCAAAGAGAAATATGATATCAATTTAGAGGTTCGGACCATCGGTCAATATATGTTGAAGAACCCAATCTACACGGTGGGAGAGACAATAGACACCATGTTTGAAATTATTGAAAAGGGAGATGACCTGATCACTGAGTTGGGGGAAGAAGGATAGATATTGGCTAACAGTACCTACAAATCACGTAACAACAAACCCGTTGCAGTGACAGGGATAGGGATGATTTGCCCTTTAGGTATTTCAACCTCCGAGTGCTGGGAGAATATGCTCGCAGGCAAATCAGGTATTCGAAAGATAACCAAGTTCGACCCTGATGAGTGTATCACCCAGATCGGAGGACAACTCCCTGATGACTATTTCGCTCTGGAAAAGGAAAATACACCGAAAAGATTATTCAAACAAACTGTACGTGCAACTCGGATCAGCCGGTTGTGCTCTCGTGAGGCCATTGAAGATAGCAGGGTGGAGCTTGACAAGATTGACCTGAATAGATGTGCGGCTATCATGGGGACAAGCGGTTCAAGCGTACGAAGTCCGGACGACCTTGGAGGACCTGGCACTGAACGGTTTAAGATTATTCGGGAAATGATTAATGCGGCTCCAGCATGGATAAGCATCGACTACGGTTTCAGAGGACCTACGTTTACGGTATCTGCCGCGTGTGCTTCAGGTTCCTATGCGATTGCACGGGCTTTTGATTTGATTCAATCGGGCGCTGTGGATGTGGTGGTTGCCAGCGGTGTGGACACGCTGCTTACAGAAAACAGCGTAAAGCGTGGTAATTTCATGAAGATGCTGTCAGAGCAGAACCAGTTTCCGGAGAAGGCCATGAGGCCGTTTGACCGAAAGAGGGATGGGTGGGTTATCTCCGACGGGGGCTGTGCCGTTGTTCTTGAGTCTTATGACCACGCCGTCAGGAGAAATGCCGATGTGTATGCTTGGATGCTGGGACACGGTTCATTATCAGAGTCCTACAGTCTGTACGCACCTTCTCCCTACGGTGAAGGAATGGTCCATGTCATTGAATCTGCCCTGGATAATGCCCAGATATCCGGGGAGAAAATAGACTATGTCTGTGCCAATGGTACTTCAACCGCTGTGAACGATTATTATGAAACCATTGCCATTAAAAAGGTCTTTCGGAAACATGCCTATGACCTCCTCATAAGTGCTCCCAAATCGATGATCGGGCACAGTATCGGCGGGGCCAGCGCGATCTCTTTCGCGGTTACGGCTCTGGCTCTGAAGACCCAGAAAATCCCTCCCACCATCAATTGTGAATTCCCGGATGTGGACTGCGATCTGAATTATGTTCCCAATGCCATGGTCCGCGCGAACGGGCTTGAAACCGCCATAAGCAACTCTTTCGGTTTTGGAGGACATAATTGCGTTGTTGTTCTGAAAAAATCCCTGTGACGAGCTTGCTGAGAGAGATAGAGATTCCGATGCGTGTTCGCTACAGTGAAACGGATCAGATGGGGGTAGTGCACCACTCGAACTATTTCCGCTATTTTGAAGTGGCAAGGATGGAACATTTTCGTGCATGGGGGTTTTCCTACAAAGCGCTGGAGGATTCGGGACTCTTTTTGGTGATTATGGATGCCGAGTGCAAATTTCGAAGCCCCGCACTTTTTGATGACGTAATTCTGGTTGCCGCAAGGCTTGAAAAGGCAACACGTTATAGGATGATTCACCGGTACACTATCAAGAACCCGGAAGGAAAACGGATTGCTTCCGGGAAAACGTCTTTAGGTTCTATAAGCAGGGAAGGCTTACCATGCCCACTACCTGATGATTTTATGGAACTGCTGACAAATTCGAGAAGGTGATTTGCAAAAAATGAAGCACTCTTCGCTCGCAACTAGATCCAATCCCGATACCGTTGTCTTTGTTGTGCCCGGAATCGGGATATCTTATATGAAAACGGTCAATGAATTGCTGGCCAACCCTGTTTTCAAACGAAACTGCGCGCGTGCCGGTATTTTTGATTACCAGTATCTAAACCAGACTGTCCTTGATGATTTCAGTCTTTCGTTGCAGGATAACCTTCACAATCAGAGGCTTTCCTATGTTGTGAACTGTACTGTGAGTGACCTTTATAATGAGGGTGGAATATTTCCGGATCTTATTATCGGGTATAGCATGGGAATTTATTCCGCCCTCTATGCCGGGGGATATTATTCTTTTGATACAGGGCTGGCTATTGTTGAGACGGCCTATCGCTTGGTGAAAAAAAAGTGTTCCAATGGGACGACACGATACGGTATGGGTGTCATTCTTGGGCTGAAAGAAAATGAGCTTCGGGCGCTTCTTTTTTCAAAAACGGAAAATCCCGTGAACATTGCAGTCAGAAACGGAAAGCGCAGCTTTATCATTGCAGGGGAAAAAACGGGGGTAGAATTCTGTTTGGAAAATGCTCCTGCTCTGGGAGCATTCGGGGCCAGATCGATTTTGACGGGACATCCCTATCATTCCAAGGCTTTAAGAGATATTGCCGATGAGTTCTTCGAATTTCTTGGATCTCTCCATTACACGAGCCCGCTTGCGGATGTCCTGTCCCTGGTCGATGGCAGTATTATCACAAAAAGTGAAATTTCTCAGGCTATCGTGAAGGCCATGTATACACCGCTGTCTTTTGATCGGGTTGTCAAGCATGTGGCAAGGAACTACCCTGTTAGAGAGTGGTATGAAACCGGGCCGAACAAATCCATGTCTAAACTGATGAAATATATCAACAGAAAGACAAGAGTTTGTCGCTATAATGAGGAGAACAGGCAATGAATATCGGTTTGGTTGGGACAGGAAAGATGGGTGCCGCTATTTTTAAGCTTTTATCCACAGAGCCTGTGAATATTACTGTTCTGGCGATTAATCAAGAGGAGGCGGAAAAAAACCAGCAGAAATGCCTCAAAGGGCTAAAACGACATCTCAGAAGAGGCAGAGTATCGGAAGACGAATATGGTAAGAAAAAGGAATCTTTGCGATTTACCCATAAAATAGAAGATCTCGCATCCTCAGAGATGGTTATTGAAGCCATTTTTGAAGATTTTGATGAGAAAACAGCAATTTTTCACAAACTGGAATCAGTAGTGGACAAAAAGGCAATTCTTGTGAGCAATACCTCTTCCATCTCAATAACGGAGCTGGAAAAAGGGCTCAAACATGCAGATCGTTTTTGTGGGTTGCATTTTTTTCACCCGGTTATGCTGCTGACATTGGTCGAGATCATAAAAGGGGCCCATACCCCAGATGAGCTTGTTGGTTTTTTGAGGGATTTTTGTGAAAGTTTTGGCAGGCGCGCGATAGTTGTAGTGGATGCACCCGGATCTGTACTCAATGCAATCCTCGCGTACTATTATGTAGAAGCACTATACATACTGGAAGAAGGATGCGCCCTGCCCTCAAGAGTGGATGAGTTGGCAAGGCGATTTTTTTATGTTGGTCCATGCGAATCGATGGACGTAATCGGAATAGATTTTTTCATAGGAGCCTTAAAGAGGGCGGCTACTCCCGGAGGCCTTTTACCCATACGTTGGGATGAAGGGTCCGAAAGCGAAATCCCCAAAGAACATGCCGGCGGGCGAGAAGGGTTCTGCTTCCCCGCCCTATTTGGCAAACTTGTTTCGCAAAACCGGCTTGGGAAAAAGACATCCAAAGGAATCTACCTTTATGAAAAAGATAAAGTATTGGATGATGCACCTCAGTTTTATGCCAATCCTGCCGGCAGTTCATGTACAATAAGTGTGGGGTCTGATGAATTGATAGCCAAAAGGCTTCTTTATTCCATCCTGAACGGTGCCATATATAGTGTCCAGAATGGTATATGCTCCATGGAAGACCTCGATTTCGGGGTGAAAGAGGTTCTGCTCATGAAGGAAGGACCCTTCACAATTATAAAAACCATGGGGGCTGAGCAAGTGCGCGAGGATTTTGACTTCCTTGCCAAGAATGTTGGAAAAAGGTTCAAACAACGAGATCTTGAGTTCATAGAAGGATAGATGATCAGAACTAAACCATTGAACCAACTTTGTTATGGCGCTTATTGAAATAAATTCGGTTACCAAGGATTACCTGTTGGGGCAGACCGTCGTACACGCCCTGAGAGGTATTACTTTGGAGATCAAGGAGGGGGAGTTTATTGCCATCTGGGGACCGTCCGGATCAGGGAAGACTACTCTGCTCAATCTTGTGGGAGCTATTGATGAGCCGACTTCCGGCCAGGTCCGTTTTGAGGGCCAAGTGTTGTCCACGTTTACTGACGATCAGAGATCAGAACTTCGCAACAGATCGATCGGTTTTATATTTCAGGGCTTTAATCTGGTTCCTGTCCTCTCGGCGTTAGAAAACGTAATGCTTCCGCTGCAAATAAGAGGGTTGTCGGGAAAAGAAGCTTTCGGTAGAGCAATGGACAGGCTGGAACAGGTAGGGCTTTCCGATTATTCGAACAACAGACCGGATAAGCTCTCAGGCGGACAGCAACAGCGGGTTTCTATTGCCAGGGCTCTGGTGACGAATCCCCTGCTCGTGATAGCTGATGAACCCACTGCGAACCTGGATTCCGATACCGCCATGAAAATTCTGGGGCTCATGAGGCTTCTAAATAGTGAGGAACGCACCACGTTTGTTTTTTCTACCCATGACCAACGATTACTCTCCAATGTAGACAGGCTTGTGCGCCTGGAAGACGGGCTGGTTTCAAACGAGGAAAAGGGTCAGTGATTACCTGGATAAGAATTGCTCTGAGAAATCTGATGAAGAACGCACGGCGTTCGCTGATCACGATTCTCGCGATTGCCCTCGGATTTGGTTCTGTCACCCTCTTTGCCGGGTTTACTGAATATATGTATTCCGGAAACCGTGATGTGGCTATTTATGGGAGAGGAGGTGGTCATCTGACGGTTTTCAAGAAAGGGTTTCTTGAAAAAGGCCGATTGGATCCAGCTCGCTACCTGATTACTCCTGAGGAAATCCAGGCTGTTCGGGAAATTGTCCAAGGAAATCCTCATGTATTGCTTGTTTCTCCGCAGTTACATATTTCAGGACTACTGAGCAATGGGAAAATATCAACCATCTTTTTGGGGAGGGGGATTGTTCCTTCAGAGCTCAAATTGTTTCTGGAACAGATGCGGACTCGTGTGAATCCCAAGTTTATGAAAGAACTGGAACAGTCAGGGTCCGGAATGATGGACAAGGAATACAGTGTGACTGTTTCCAGTGGATTGGCTCGTCTGCTGGAATTGAAACTTGGTTCTGACGCTGTTGCCATGGCCAGCACCATCGACGGCCAAATGAATTTACTGGACGTTGAGGTGGCAAAAATCATCGACGCGGGTGTGGAGTCGATCAACGATAAATTCATGGAAGTCCCGTTTCGGTTTGCTCAAAACCTCGTGGACACGGACGGTGCAGATCGATTGGCGGTTCTGCTGGAGGACTTGGCCTATACGGCACCTGTCCGGGATATGCTGAAGAAGGCATTTGTGCAAAGAGGACTGGATCTCGAGGTGAAGACATGGGAACAGATGAGTGGCTGGTATCGCAGAGTCAAGGGGCTTTTCGACGTGATCTTTGCTTTCTTGTTTTTGATTGTTTTTATCATTGTGACCATGAGTGTGGTCAATACCATGAGCATGGCAGTCTTTGAAAGAACCAGAGAGATTGGAACCCTCCGCGCCCTCGGTTTCAAGAGACGGGGTGTGCAGTGGCTGTTCGCGTTTGAAAGCGCACTTTTGGGGATACTGGGTTCTGTCGGAGGGTTTGTCTTATCCTGCATCGGTATATTCCTGGTGTATGTCATCGAACCCACATGGATTCCACCAGGGATGACGCGGGGAGTCCCCATTGACATCAAATTTGTTCCCGAGGCCATGGTGCTCTGTTTTTTCTTCCTCCTCGCCCTCTGTCTGATTGCGTCTTTCATTCCTGCCAGGCGCGCCGCGCGGGCAAACATCGTAGATGCGCTGGGACATGTGTAGCGGATTACTCCTTTTGAAAGGATGACAGCATGATAAGAAAAAAATTATTCCTGATCTTTCTCGCATTTTTTTTCTGTTTTTCCGGGATGGAAACGGCCTTTTCAGAGTTGAAGCCCGGAGAGATTCTCCGCCGTTCAGATGAAGCGAGAGGAAATCTGGATGGGGTTAAATGGAAATTATCCATTCATTCCATAGAGAAGGAGCGGGAGCAGAGAAGAGCGCTGGATGTGAAAGCCAAAGGGTATGACTTTCTGGCTATCATGAGATCACCGGCAAAAGTGAAAGGGCAGATGCTGCTGATGGTTGATCACAACATGTGGTTTGCCAAGCCTGGGGTAAAGAAGCCCGTACCTGTTTCCCCTCGGCAGAAACTGTTGGGAGGCGCCGCCTACGGTGATATTGCTGCAACCAATTATTCTGGTGATTATGAGGCGACGCCGCTGCCCGATGACGTCTTCGAAGGAGAATTGTGCTATGTGTTTGATTTGAAAGCCGTTACAAAAAAGGCCACCTATAACCAAATCAAGTATTGGATATCCAAGGAACGCTTACTTGGTCTGAAAGCAGAATTCTTTACTGTTTCTGGAAAGATGTTCAAATCTGCCACTTTTCAATACCAAAACACCATCAAGGTCAACAACAGGCAACAGCCCTTCATTTCAATAATGAACATTGTAGATGCGGTTATCAGTACAAATATCACGACCATGGAATTCAGCGAACCTCTTCTCACAAGGGTCCCCGATTCGACCTTTAATCTTAATTTTCTGATGATGAGGCATTCGTAAGAGGTGTATCGTGATCTCCTCAAAATGAAATCTATTCCCCTCCTTTTGTGTTTCTTATCGTTTTTTTTGATACCCTGCCTGGCTTTTTCCGAAGTGAAACTGGATCAGACGGTCTTCCTTGATCAGGAAGAAGAAACGAACCCTTTTTCTGATGAAGCGCTGTCTCCCATTTTAAAAGAGCTCAAGGATGGCTTCGGGTATACTTTCAGGGCGCTGGGGTATGTGACCACAGCAAAGCCGAGCGACTCCCCCATCAACCCCGGCAATATCTGGCAGATTTCCGATTATGCCCTGAATCTTAATCTGCGGCCTGACTTTTTTCTCGATTTCCGTGCACTCAATTTTGTTTTTAAGCCGAGACTGAATCTGCAGTGGAGGCATTGGGGGGAAGGTCCTCGAAGCGGTGACAGCACCTTGGACGACGACTGGTTTGTCAATGAATGGCTGGTTCGGTTGAGATTGTATGAAGGATTGTTTGCGTCCTATGGAAGAGAAAATCTCCAGTGGGGACCTTCCTGGCTGGTTTCGCCATCCAACCCCTTTTTCAGGGACAATGGCCAGTCAAATCCCACATCGGAAGTGCCGGGCTTAGATTTTGGGCGTCTGTTATGGATGCCTGATTCTTCCTGGACCGGGTCTTTTATCGCAAATGTTGGTGAGGGAACGCAGGACTTTATTGGAGAATTCAAGAATACGTATGCTGCGAAATTTGATTATACCACCTTTAAGAAATATGCCAGCCTTATCGTATCCCATCGTGAGGGGGAGAGGGCCCGGGTTGGTGGCTTTGCCGGATGGACGGCTTCCGATGCCCTTCTTTTATATGGGGAAGGATCCATTTTCAAAGGCTCGGATTATTGGTCTTCTCTCCGTTCCGCACTGGCCCAGACAGGCGTTAATCCAGACCTTTTTTTTGAAGAAAACAACTCCATTGAGGGGATCCTGCTTCTGGGAGGTTCTTACGCCTTTGAGGCAGGCCCAAGCATAACCATGGAGTATGTTTTCAACAGTCCTGGACTCAACGATCAGCAGGCTGAGCAGCTTTTTCGGATAGCGGACTGGGGTTCCGACATATTCAATGATTATCAAGCTATTTATGATGCCTTGAGAAGCCGCACTGGCGACCCGCCCAGTTATAATGTGAAAATGTTTCGGAAAAATTATGTAATGCTGCAATACTCCCATCTTCAGATCAGGGACGTCCTGAACCTCATCTTTCGATTCACCTATAACATTGATGATAGCTCCAGCCAGTTCCTGCCCATCGTTCAATATTCCGTGGGAGACCATTCTCAACTCTATTTGATTGGCAGCCAGACATTTGGTTCCCATGACAGTGAATTTAAAGCGTTGGTTGACCGCAGTGTGATGGCCGGCATACAGTACACATTTTAAAAAAAACCGTTTAGATATTCCTTGAAGTTTCAAAGAGCTACTTCTATAATGCGCCAAAAAACAGATTTGTATGTGGAGATACAGGAGATTTTTCGATGAAATTACTGAGTGGAAAAACCGCCCTTGTTTCCGGAGTTGCCAATCGGAAAAGCATTGCCTGGGGTATTGCCCAGATGCTTCATGCCCATGGGGCGAAAATTGGTTTTACCTGTCTGGAGAACAATGTTCGGCGGGTGAAAAAACTAGCTTCTCAGGTTCACACGGACATGATCATTCCCTGTGATGTTCGAGACGATCAGCAGATCGAACGAACCTTCGAGCTGGTGGGGGAGAGGTTTGGCGGAAAACTGGATATCCTGGTACATTGTATGGCGTACGCTGAGATAGATGATATTGGTGGGGAGTTCGTAAATGTTTCAAGGTCCGGATGGAATACAGCCCTTGAGGTCAGCGCCTTCTCGCTTGTGGCATTCGCCCGCGAGGCACGCCGTTTGATGCGGTCTTCCGAGGGAGGATCCATTATTACCCTGACTTTTGCAGGCGGGGAAAAAGTGGTTCCGGGATACAATGTAATGGGGATTGCGAAGGCGGCCCTGGATGCGACTGTTCGATATCTGGCCTATGATCTAGGGCCTGAAAAGATAAGGGTCAATGCCATCTCACCGGGACCGGTTTCAACGTTGTCCTCTATGGTCGTTGAGGATTTCAGCAGCGCTTTAAAGCTGGTGCGGGAGCATTCCCCCTTGTTGTCCAACGTAACGACCGAAGAGATCGGGGGTGCTGCCGTTTACTTAGCGTCAGAACTGTCCGGGTCGGTAACCGGTTCAATCCTGAGAGTTGATTCGGGCATGAACATCCTGGTGGCACCTTCAAAGGTGCACCGGAAATATAATAGGCAACGGTGAACGATTACGCTCAGATAGATTAGAATTGGAAGAAAATGAAAAAAGTGCTTGTTGTTTATTTTTCACAGACCGGCCAGGTTGCTGAACTTGTTGAAACCATCACGGGTCCCCTTGTGGAAGATCCTTCCGTTAAGGTATTCTTTGAAAAATTGGAGCCTCTTCATCCTTACCCCTTTCCCTGGCCTTTTTTTCGTTTCGCATCGGTCATGCCCGAATCGGTTCTTATGGAACCTCCCCTGCTCAAGCCGCTGAAGTGTAATTTGGAGGAAACCTGGGACCTCATTATTCTTGCTTATCAACCCTGGTATCTTTCCCCATCTCCTCCCATGACGGCTTTCTTGAAGGATAAAAAAGCGATGGCCCTTTTGGGTTCCAGGCCGGTGATTACGGTTATCGCATGCAGGGGGATGTGGTTGATGGCCCAGGAAAAGGTCAAGGAATTTCTCAAGGGCGTTGGTGCCCCATTGATAGGCAATATCGTTTTGAAAGACAAAGGGGGGATGGCGGTTTCCATGGTAACGACGGTTCGAAAAATGTTTACCGGGAAAAAAGGGAAATTTCTGGGGGTGTATCCGTCTTCAGGCATTTCCCAAAATGAGGTCAAAGGAGTGACACGTTTCGGCCATGCCATCGGGAAGGCGTTACAGGCGGGAAGTCTCGATCTTACGGAGTCGCTTTTGAAAGGATATGACGCTGTCAAAGTGGACGTGCGGTGTGTGAGAGCTGAAAAGACGGGCCGATGGCTCTTCCGGTTTTGGGCACCCATCATTGAGGCTGCCAAGCCTTACGGTTCGTTGGGAAACAGGATTTCCCTGCTTGGTTTCTACCTTTCCCTTGTTCTTCTTATGATTATCGGCTTTCCCGTTTCGTCCGTCACGTGGCCGATCTCCAAGCGGATTTTCAAGGAAAAACTGAAACAGCAGCGGGAATACTACGAATGGCCTTCCGGTTCGGACTCGTTTCATATTTCGTGAATCCAATTCGGAGAAACGGCCAATGTGCCCCCGCTGTAAAACAGGTATGGTCATCATCTGACAAGGTCAAAGTTTTTCTTGAAAACCTCTATCTGCTGTACTGCCCGCTTGTATCCTCCGGCAGCCTTGAATGAATCGCCGACCATCTTGGCTGATTTACGGTAAGAATCGTTTTCAACAATTTCTTCAGCCATTTGCCGGAGTTTTTCCGGGGTCAAATCAGCATCCAGCAAGATCTTTCCGGCGCCGGCGTTTTCCATCTGACGTCCATTGAAGGTCTGTTCCATCGATTGAGGGAATATGAGGAGAGGAACCCCGAAATAGAGGCCTTCGTTCATTCCACTTACCCCCCCATGGGTAATAAACAAACTGGCCTTTTTTAGACTTTCAATTTGCGAAGGCACAAAATTGTAGACCATGAAGTTCCTGGGAATGGGTCCCAGATCGGCCATGTTTGTTTCCTTTCCGACGGACATGACTATGAGATACTTGCTGTCTTTGAATGCGGACAGGCAAACGCGGCAGAAATCGGGGCGATCATTGCGGACCGTACCAAGTGAGATATAGATAAGTTTTTTGTTCCCAATATGTTCCAGGAAAGGGTCGTCAATGTCTTTATGTGGTGAGATCATGGCTCCGACAAAACGATAACTGTCATCGAAACGTTCGGCCATAGGCTGAAGTTCTTTTGACGTATAAACAAGATTCAATGCTGATCGATTCACAAAGACATTCATGATGTTTCGAACAGAGATATCCAGATGATATATCTTCTGCAACTGATGTGTTCGATGCCATATATTGAAGGCCGATCGGGCATTTTTCAGTATCATGGTTGCCAGTTGCATTCCGGGAATGCCCGATCTCCTGCTCATGCGTTTTACAAGCTCGCGGTTTACCGCAAAGGTGGCTGTAGAGCAGACAGCCGGGATCTTCAGCGCCTGTGCCGCAGCCCAGCCCCATACGCAGACGGAATCGTGTATGATGTAGTCGATTTTTTGTCGCTGGATATCCTTTATCAACTGGGGGAGGAGCTCGACCGTGCCATTGAGGAGGATTTCCGTAAAATCAACGGGATTGAAAGGATGCCTTATGTTGTCGTCATTGATTTTTTCGTAATGATGAAAAAGAGATCCTGTTCTTTCAATCTTTTCTCTGAATTTTTCGGTTGAATAGTATGTGACTTCTTCGCCCTGATTTACCAATTCCTCTACCAGGGGCAAGGTCGGGTTAATGTGACCATATCCCGGCACATTGAAAAACATGACTTTAGACATGCAAAAAATCTCCTGTTTTCTTGTTCCACGTATTAACGTACCTCTCCGGGCAACCCCTTTATTCAGTCTTCCGTGTAGCCTCGTTGTTCCATGGACTGTTTTAATTTCCCGCAAATTTTTCCCCGGGCGTGCGCCACTTCAGGGAGGAGTTTGATTACTCGAGGTGCCATCATTTTTTCATAATCGATTCTTCTATTCGGAGTAAGTTCCAGGAATTGAAATATCCTTTGAATCGTGGTTTCCGGCTCAAGACAGAAGTCTTCATACCGAAGGGATACATAAGTTTTTCTGGGGAGTGAGGCCAGAGACTGCAGCATCGCCCGTTCCGTTTTGAGGGCCTGCCGGATCAGAATTTGGAGCATGGGGTGAATCGGCATGGCGGAAGAGAGAAACATCTGCATGAATGTACGTATCAGTTTGCTCTGATAACCTCTTTTGAGCCTTGGAGAAAGTAAGGCAAGGTAAGGGTTCCCTTCCTTCCAGTTGTTTTGCATGGCTTTCAACTGCGAATTGATCACATTTACCGGGTGGCGGTAAATAAAAATGAATCTGGCGTTAGGAAATGTGGCAAGCAATGTTAAGAATTTACAGTAGTCCAAGGGGTTTTTCAATAGCAGAGGCAGGCCCGGTTCGGAAAGAAACTGTACTTTCCTGCAGAATTCGATGAACAGGGGCATGTTTTTATGCGTCAGCCACAAAGGTCCCGTTCTCCGGTGCAGAAAAAACCCATATTCTTCCGGCATATCTATTCCAACCCGCACGTGATCCATCTGGCGAGTCTGCAAGCCGGCGGCCGCGAAAAGAGCATCGACTTCATTCCGTGCCTTTGCTTCTGTTTTTTGTACCCTGTTTTTCAACAGTTCATGTTCTTTCAGGATGTGATAGACGTTCACATAATTAAAACAACCGGTCTCTGCCAGAGAATGATAAAGCACGGTTGTTCCAGAACGGGCAGCCCCCATGATAAAAACGGGCTGCAGATGGATGTTTTTCAGTAATCCCAGAAATTCGCTATCGGGTAGAGTCATTGCCATGTCCATGGACTTCGCTTTACAGGCGCAATTCCCGGTCCATTCGGTCTAAGATGTCGCGAACAATATTTCCTGGAAGCCATTTTTCCAGGTAATGCATGTTAAAGGTTGCTGTTCCGTTGAAATAAGTTGCTGCTATTACTATTACGCCCGGCACTTGAAACAAGTGTGTGGTGCCATATGCACTTGTGATTTCTGTATTCCCGAATCGACCTTTTTCGGGATCAATTTCCCCCCAGTTTGTCAGACCTGCTGCGCTGCTCACGCCAGACATTGGATTTACTTTAGAGGCGAACGCCTTTTTGATCAAGTGGAATGGCAGAAATCTGACTGTTTTGAACAGGGGAAACGTTTCGAGTATGAGGAGGATGGAACTCAGTCCCAGATAGTTCTTCTTGAGCCTTTTATATTGTTCAAGTACCTGTGACAAAATTTCAGAGAATTGCATGCCCGGTTTGGAATGAATAAAAAGAGCCTCTGCACCACTGTGATTACACATGACATCTGTTTTTCTTGAAGGGAGATACCTGCGCAGGTCAATAGTCATGATTATCGGCAAAGGGGAATTGGGCGGATGGGGAATTACCGATTCCAATGCACGAAAAAAAGCAGTGATCAGAACAAGATTCGGTGAAGAACGATGTTTTCTGGCGTAACGTCTAATCGCTTGAGTTCTCTCCGGTGGCAAGACAAGGTTAACTGAGTCGTGTCGTTCAGAACCTGTCGAGTGTGCTGGAGGCTGCCAGGTTACACCGGCCTTCTTTATTTCTCTCATGGGCCAGCGAAGGTTCTTGAAAATTGCTAACTTGTCTTTCAGTTTTAACTGCTGTCCGAGCCTCTTATAACTGCGGTCAACTCCCAGTTTCGGTTTCGGATAGAAATCAGGATCCTCTCCAATACGCCCATAGATCGATGCCAGAAGATAGATGAGATCTTTCCCGGCGCTTCCATCGCCTATCATATGGTTCATCCTGATGCAGAGGGTGTCTGTATTGCTTCGCAGAACGAAAACCTTGAATTGAAGATCTACACGCGGATCAGAAAATTCTCCTGTGACTCGGTTTAAATCAGTTTTAAGCTCTCTTACAGGCACCATTTTCAGGAATTCGGTTTCCTCCAAATCATTCCTTCGCTGCCAATAAGGAAAAAGCCAATGATCGATAAATTGGCAGCCAAGCAAGGGTTCTGCATCCGCAGCCAACCGGGCGGCTTTGGCAAGCCTTTGTTCATCAATCCGACCGTTCAGGGAAAGAATCATGTGGAAGTAGCCTGTGTTCACCCCTCTCATGCAATAGTAGAGACGGTCGGCTATATTTGTAGGAAACCGTGGCGGAATACCATCGGCATCCTGCCCGCATTCGGTGGGGATCCGAACATGATCCATGATTGTTCACTCCAGAATGAATGATTTTTTACATCAAATACTTACAGTCTAGCATAGGATTTTTTGCATTACAAAGGAAAACCGAAAACAGTAGCTTTCGACTGGCTACCATTTATACAGATTGATCACAGGTTGATTTGCCCATTATCTATTGTCAAGAATGGGAGTAAATGTTCAGGGAAAAATGATACAGCAATTACAGCATGCTATTTCCCCGTAAATTGTACCATGGGAGTTCTCTGTGGAAATTACAGATGGATGTAGCTTCTCATTGCATATGATGGAAAATGATGATAAAATAATTACCTTGTATCGAGAGATACTCAAAAAACAGTTTTGAAGGAGGAACAGATGCAAATATTTAGAAGAGCTTTAGTGGCAAGTACTGTTATTCTGTTTTCGATTATTCTCGGCTTTTTCGGGCAGGCTTCCGCGGTTGACCTTCCGCAGGTGAGAGAGGCGATACGGGGGCATGGCGCCCGATGGATAGCGGGAAAAACAAAGATTTCGGAACTCCCGGAGCAGTTCAGAAAATCCCGCATGGGTCTGGTTTTTTCCGCTGGGGATGAGGAACCATCCGGACCTCCCCTTTCAGAGAGCGAATTGCCGGCTTCTTTCGATTGGAGGGAGCAAAATGCGGTTACACCAGTAAAGGATCAGGGCGACTGCGGGAGCTGCTGGGCTTTCGCTTCCATTGCTGCTTTGGAATCTCTGGCCATTATTGAGTTAGGTACGTCCGCCCCTGACTATTCAGAGCAGTTCCCCGTTTCCTATAATCTAAGCAATTTGGGATGCGAGGGTGGCACGATGGACAGTGTCTCAAATTTCTATAAGAGGATAGGAACAGTCTCCGATGGCTGCCTACCCTACAGGGAAGAAGATCGCAAATCCCCTTTTCCCTGTTCCGAATGGCGAGACGATGTTGTGGGAATAGACAGGTGGCATCGTGTATCCAGGACAGTTAATGCCCTAAAAACAGCCGTCTATGAAAATCCTATCGCCGTTGGTTATTCTGTCTATTCTGATTTTACATACTATGAAAGCGGCGTGTATGAATATGTTTCAGGGAAAGTTTTGGGCGGACATGCTGTTTTGATTGTGGGTTGGGACGATGTGGAGGAATGTTTCATCGTTAAGAACAGTTGGGGGGAAGACTGGGGCGAAGACGGCTTTTTCAGGATTGCCTATTCTCAAGTAAACAACCAGGTTCAGTTTGGCCAACAGGCTATTGATTATGATGGAGCGTGGGTGTTGCCGTGGGAAGTTGAATGATACTGGTGAATTTTAATGGGACGGGTTCTAACCGTGCGCTCCGGCGTTTTGAAAATTGAAAGGCGGTTTTCACAGAATTACGTTGCTTTTACGAAGGCTGTCTTTTAATTCAGAGTGATGAGCTGAATATGATCTCTTTTGATTTTGAACTCATGTTTAAAATGTTATACAAGTCTTTGTTCGGGCACCATGGAACCAATGCACCCCTTACCCTGAAGCGAGTGGCTGTTCTCGCTGCCTTTTTACCCATTTTTTTTCTGATGGAAATCACGAACTACCTCGGGTTCCTCGTGGATAGGATTTTGTTTCCTGATTTCAAGGAAACCAAAGTGAAAGAACCTGTGTTTATTGTGGGGTACCCTCGAAGCGGCACGACTTTTTTACATCGTCTTATAGGGAAAGACAGGGAGCATGTCTCTCAGATGAAAACATGGGAATTGTTCCTGGCCCCTTCCATCATCCAGAAAAAAGTGTTGAAATTTCTGGGTGGCATAGACAGAAAATTAGGAAGTCCCATCTATACCTCAATCATAGCTTTTGAAGAAAAACTTCTCAAAAAATCCCGAAAATTTCATAAAATGGGACTGTTCGAGACAGAGGAAGATGAAATTATTCTTTCCCATATTTTTGCTTCGGCATTTTTGAGTTTCATTTTTCCCTTTGAAGAAATGGAGGGTTTTCTAGATTTCGATAGGAGGCTGACTCCCGAAAAACGAAGATGCGCCATGAAATTTTATAAGGAGTGTGTGCAAAGGCATCTCTATGTTTTTGGAAATACCAAGCATTTTTCTTCGAAAAATCCGGCCTTCAGTGCCAAAATTCAATCGCTTTATGAGACTTTTCCCGATGCGAAAATTGTGTGTCTGGTTCGCACGCCTTTAGAAGCTGTTCCTTCCGCTATGAGTTTTATGAGTTTTTGCATGAGTTCTTTCAACAGTGATGTGGGAAAGGAGGCAACGGACAGAATCAGGGAAAATATTGCCCACTGGTATACCTACCCCCTGGAAAAACTTCAAGAGTATCCAGTGGAAAACTGGGTCATTGAAAATTACCAGAATCTTGTAAAGGATCCTGCGGAGACAGTGAAAAGACTCTATGGTCACTTCGGCTTTGAGGTTTCAAAGGATTATCTTGCCGTGCTTACGCAGGAAACGGAAGAGGGAAAAAAATACAGGAGCAAACACACCTATTGCCTCGATAGATTCGGTCTTACGGAAGCTAAGGTCGTATCAGAGTATGAACCCATTTTCAGGCAGTTCGCATTTTCGACCGGTACGGAAGCGACATGCAAACCGAACAACAACCGGCATTTAATTCCTGAAGCCTAACATCGATAGAAAAAAGTTTATCAGGAGCTTTCTTCGATGCCCTCAATCTTGATTCTTCAACCACTTCCAGGTTCTGGCGATTCCGTCGTCGATAGATATTTCCGGATGCCAGCGTAGATTCCGTTTCGCAAGCTCGATATCAAGACAGTTGACCGGGACATCCAGTTTACGGGCGAATGTGTATTCCACGGAAAGTTTTCTACCCGTTACGCGTTTGATAACAGACAATATTTCTTGTAATGACGTGGCGCGACCGCTTCCAATGTTGTAAACTCTCTCTTGCGTATCTTTTTCCACGACCTTTAAAAAGGCTGTAACAAGGTCGCTGATATGAAAGTAATCTCTTGCCACGGAACCGTCTCCCCAAATTGTGATTGTTTTTCCGGTAAGAACTTTGCCTAAAAAAACAGCGATAGCTCCCTGAACGTTGTTTATGCGCTGCCTCTCTCCATAAGGATTGGCAATACGAAGAACAGTGTATTCAAGGCCTTGGAGATGACGAAACAGCCCCAGGTATTTTTCAACTGTCAATTTTGTGATTCCATAAGAGCACAGGGGGGCGGTCTGGTGGGTCTCGGGAATTGGAAGGGCGTTGGGAATTCCGTAGATAGTGCCTCCGGAAGAAGCAAATATGATTTTTCTGACACCTTTTTGAATAGCTTTTTCAAGAAGATTCAGGGTGCCTATTACCGTAGTTTCAACATCGTACACCGGATTTTTATTGGATGGTCCCGGTAAGGTTGATCCAGCGAGATGAACTACCACGTCTATACCATCAAGGGCTCTCGATATATCACTGATGTTATTAAAATCCCCTCCCGTAATTTCAATGTCCCCGATCGATTGATTCAGGTTTTCGGTGCTGATATGGGGCAGGTCGAATACGCGGACGCTGTGCCCTTTAAGCACAAGAGCATCTACTATATGCGATCCAATAAAACCTGCTCCTCCCAGAACGAGACAACGCAAGGCTGAGCCCGTCCTGGTGGCAGTCGGGAATTTTGGATTTGTTTCAGTCATTAATCAGGGGCAGATCGAGTTGCTCATTGCAGTGAGTTTAATATAGCGTCTTTTACTTCGGCTTTCTGTTCGGCCGTAAGACTTCGATTTTTATCTATCGCCCTCCTTATATTGGCTTCCATCTTTTTTTTCTGTTCCGGAGAGAGGTCTTTAAGCCGATCGATGGTTTTGTCCACTTTGCCCATTATTTTTTGTTTTTGCTCGTCAGTCAAACTTCTCAGTTTGTCTACATTTGCCTGAGTCCTACTTTTGATTTGCTCCTTTTCTTCGGTGGAGAGTTGCTGCCTGTAGGCTTTACGGTCCTGGCGCATTCGCTGTATGCTTTCCTGTTGAGTTTCCGCCATTACGGGTATATATCCCGCAAAGACGAGGGGAAACGCCAAAAAAATAACCATGATTCTCTTTACCATAATGTTTGACCTCCTGTATTTGAGTTGATTGTACTACTTGATTTAATCATTTTTGGATCTGCGGTGCAACAGAAAACTATTGTATGTATTGATAATGTGAGCCCAATCACAAGAAAAGATCACTCGGATGACGTCGAATCCGCTCAACTAACGATCATTGTATTTATGCTTCGGGCTTGGGTTCGGGAATATGCTTTTGACTCTCAAACCTTTTTCTGGTATTGAGATCTTGCCCATCAATATTGCCGGTCGGATCAACAACGGAAAAGAATGGAGGGTGGCGACATATGAACAGACATTTACGGATTTTTGTGGCCGGACACAGAGGGCTTGCAGGAGCGGCCATTGTGAGAAAGCTCAGATCGCAAGGGTATGAAAATCTTATACTCCGGAGTCATGACGAACTGGACCTCAAAAGACAGAAGCAGGTGGAGGCGTTCTTTGAAAAGGAGCGGCCTGAATATGTTTTTCTGGCTGCAGCAAAAGTGGGGGGAATCTGGGCGAATTCCACGTTGCCGGCGGAGTTTATCTATGACAACCTCATGATTGAAACGAATATTATCCACTGAAGTTTCACCGTTTTTGAAGTCTTTCAGATTTTGTCGCGCAATTCCACCCGATTGTTTTTCACGAAGCAGAAAAAATTGGCACGGAATTTGAAAAATGTTTCAATTTTTATGCCAATTATT